>Ga0114921_10000075_pt1 | contig 40113 bp, 35 predicted proteins | sample BentaG_FD_87016 | JGI IMG/M metagenome (GOLD analysis project Ga0114921, IMG submission 87016) | Deep subsurface microbial communities from South Atlantic Ocean to uncover new lineages of life (NeLLi) - Benguela_00093 metaG | ecosystem: Environmental > Aquatic > Marine > Oceanic > Sediment ... | reverse complement strand
TTGGACCCATATGCGAAGTAAATGTGCCGGTCTGTCATTTCAGCCCGTCACAACCAGATAGATCAACTCCACGTTCAGCACACTAATTACCCCCGCAACCGCCCAGCCCAGAATAGTGGTGACCGCGATGGCTGGTGTCGCTGCCCATGAGCCCAGCATCGCCGGTCGGTCGCACCCGTGGGATCAGCGCAGGCTTGACGAGACCCGCCCGGCGGGCTGGTGCGTGGCCCTGCAGGTATCGCTCATGACCTTCGTTTGCTGCCGATGTTCATCAGAGGATGAACATCCCGCCTCCCATGCCCCAGCCGCCCATGCCGCCCATCGCCCCGGGCGCAAGCACGCTGGGTCGCGCGTCGAGCTGCGCGTTGCCGGGAGACTCGCAAAGAGTGGTCGCACCGCCCGCGAAGCCGCCACCTTGTTCGGTCTCGACGCAGCTCGGCACGAGCGACGGTTCAGCGAGTGCGGAGGGTGCCGCGGCGATCGCGAGCGAGGCGCCGCCAGCAACCAGGAGAGCCGCGAGAGTAGTCGATCGAGCCTTCATCTCAGAATCCTTCCAGCGTGGTTAAGCTCGAGCGTACAGACCTTTGCTGGTTATTGCAGGCATGTCCAGTGCGGTGAGGATGCCCGGCTGGGCATCGACGACAGCGGGGATGGCGTTCACGACGCGGGCCGCCGTCGCCACCAGGCCCGCATGGTTGTGATCGCCGTTGGGGCTACTCAGGCACAGGTCGACGGCATAGCAGGGTTCGCCGGTGATCTCGATCCGATAGGCGCCGCCGGACTGAGCGGGCTGTGGCCAGTCCGGACACAGATCATCACGCAACCGGGTGACATGTTCGAGCACGACAGCGACCTCGCCATCCTTCATTCCGCGAACCTCGAATCGCATCGCAGCAGTGGTGCCTTTCTCGATGTGGCCGGAGGCGATGTCGAAGGCCTCGGGAGCGGGGATGCGGATATGTGTCTCGGTTACTTCGTCGAGCTCTATACCCAGACCGGCGGCGAGCTGCCGAACCACCGAACCCCACGCCAGGCTCAGCACGCCGGGCTGAAGCAGCATCGGGGTGTCATCGAGTGGCCCGCCGAAACCCATGACGTCGAACATCACCGCAGCACTGTCGTAGGTGTCGTAGTTGATGATTTCCATGCAGCGGATCTGCTGAATGCTCTGACAGGTCCCGGCCAGTGCCAGCGGCAACAAGTCGTTGGCGAAGCCAGGATCGATGCCGTTGACAAAGATGGTCGAAGAGCCCTCTTTCGTGGCGGTCTCGATGGGCGCCACGAGTTCGTCGGGTATCACCTGCCACGGGTATTGCAGGAACACCGCGCTGCTGCCGACGACATTGACTCCCGCGGCTAGGATACGCCGGTAGTCCTCGAGCGCTTCGGGTAATCGGTTGTCCGCCATGGCGGTGTACACGACGCACGCCGGGCTGGTCGCCAAGACGGCATCGAGATCGGTAGTCGCCGCGATGCCCGTCGAATCCTGCAGTCCGGCAAGCTCTGCCGCGTCCTTGCCGGCCTTGGACTCCGAGGAGACCCACACCGCGGTGAGCTCGAACCTCGGGTCGTTGATCAGCTGGGTCAGCGCATGCTTGCCGACATTTCCGGTGCCGATGGCGGCTACCGGAATGGGGCCGGGGACGGCGCTGGCGGCGGGTACGGGAACGGTCACAATTGATTTCCTTACAGATCGGGAATCGGGAGCTCGAGGTTCGGGAAGGTGATCCCGCCGTCCACCTCGAGTGTCTTGCCGGTCAGGTAGCTGCCCGCCGGTGAGGCGAGGTAGACCGCGGCGGCGGCGATGTCCGTCGGGTCCCCGAGCCTGTGCAGTGGGGTGGCCTGCTCCATCGAGGTGCGCAAGTCCTCGTTGCTGGCCACGATGTCAAGGGCCGATGTGAGAATCGATCCCGGGGCTATCGCGTTCACCCGGATACGCGGTGCAAGGTCCAGCGCCGACAGCCTGGTGTAGTGCTCAAGTGCGGCCTTGGCGGTGCCGTAGGCGGCGAAACCGCGTCCGGCGAGCCGGCCCATCGTCGAGGTGATGTTGATGACGCTGCCACCCCCGGAATCCAGCATCAGTGGCGCCGCCGCTGTCGTCAGCGCATGTGCGGTGGCGACATTGAAGGTGAAGGCGTCCCGCAGATCCTTGGCGGAGGTGTTCAACAGGGGGCTGGGCATGCTGCCACCGACGTTGTTGACGACGATGTCTAGTTGGCCGAACGCCTCGACGGCCTCGGTCGCGAGCCTGGCCGTGTCATCGGGATGGGCGAGGTCGGCGACGACGATGTGGGCGCGCCGACCCGTGTCGCCGACCTGCGCGGCGACCTCCTCTAGTTGCGAGCGTGTTCGAGCCGCGATCACCACGTCAGCGCCGGCTTCGGCGAACGCGAGCGCCGTGGCGGCGCCGAGGCCTCTGCCCGCTCCGGTTACCACCGCCACCCGGTCGTCGAGCCGGAACCGGTCGAGAATCACGTGTCCCTGCCTTCTTTTGCCGCGGGTCACGTTAACAAGCGCGGGGCCACGCGGGTCGAATTTCTGGAACACGTTCTCATTACGTCACAGCTGGATCCACTAGCTCTGCTTTGCGGGCCGCCACGCTGGCTTCGAGCTTGGCCAGAAGGTCGGAGACTTCCTCGGTTTCGTCAAGCTCCTGAGCCGGGCCGTCGGTGGTGAACGCTTCGCCACCGTCGAGCTTCGCCTGGATCAGCTCATGCAGATGTTCCTGGTAGTCGTCGCGATGGCGGTCGGCGTTGAAATCGTCGGTCATCGAGTCGACCACCTGGCCGGCCATCTTCAACTCGGCCGGCTTGATTCCGACTTCCTTGTCAAGCACGGGGAAGTCGGGATCGCGGATCTCGTCCGGCCACAACAGTGTGTGAATGACCATCACGTCGCGCTTGCCGAAATCTTTGACCCGCAGTGCGGCCAGCCGGGTCTTGTTGCGCAGCGCGAAGTTCACGATCGCGACCCGATCGGTCTCTTTAAGTGTCTTCGCCAGCAACACATAGGATTTCGAAGATTTGCCATCCGGCTCCAGGAAATAGCTGCGGTCATACATCAACGGATCGATGTCGCCGGCCGGCACGAACTCGAGGACCTCGATCTCGCGGCTGCGCTCCTCGGGCAGGGTGGAGATGTCGTCGTCGGTGATGATCACGGTCTGGCCGTCGTCGGAGTCATAGGCCCGTGCGATATCGCGGTACTCGACGACCTCGCCGCAGACCTCGCACACCCGCTTGTAACGGATGCGCCCGTTGTCCTCGGCGTGCACCTGGTGGAATTTGATGTCATGGTCTTCGGTGGCGCTGTAGACTTTGATCGGCACATTCACCAGCCCGAAGGCGATCGAACCCTTCCAGATGGATCGCATCAATCCAGTATGGCCGATGATGCTGCGGCATCCCTGTCGGCGCGATGGGGCAGGTCGGCACCGGCTCGCGCCACGGTCAAAGCGGCGGTCAATGCGGCCGCTTTCACCGCTTCGGTGAGTTCGTCCGGTCCGATCGCGGCCAGTTGGGTTCGGCGCTGCGAGCCCAGGACATTCAGCGACCACAGTGAGTCGATCAATCCCGACATGAACGCGTCACCGGCGCCCACGGTGTCCACCACGTCCACAGTGAACGCGGGCACCCGCACGGTTCCTGCCGCACACACAGCGAACGCCCCGTCGCCGCCCATCGTCACCACGACGATCGATGGGCCCAGTGTAAGCCATCCGGTGGCGATCTCCTCGGGTGACCGCGTCGGATCGATCCAATGCAGGTCCTCGGCACTGGCCTTGACCACGTCCGCGCGCTCGAGCAGTCCGTCGATGCGGGCGCGGGCCGCGTCGGCGTCGACGATCAATGCCGACCGGATGTTGGGGTCGAACGTCAGGGTCGCCGAGAGGTGGTAGGCGTCGACCAGAGCGGCCGTGGCCAGGCACCCGGGTTCCAATACGGCGGCGATGGATCCGGTGTGGACGACCACAGGCGGCGCGACCTCGGGTGTGCCGGTCAAATGCCAGTCGATGTCGAACGTGTAGGTCGCCGAACCGGCATCGTCGAGGGTGGCCCGCGCGGTGGGCGTCCGGTCGGCGTCCTGGCTGCCCCGAACCAGCTGTGCACCTGAGGATTCGACGTAGGCTCTGATGCGTTGGCCGCGGGTGTCGGTGCCGATGTGGGTGAGGAAGTCGACGCCTCTGCCGAGCCGGGCCAGGCCGACCGCGACGTTGAGAGGACTGCCGCCGACGTGCTCGGTACCTGACACTCGCGCATCACTTTTCTCGAGGACGTCGATCAGCGCTTCGCCGATGACCAATGCCCGCACCGTGTTGACGCTACCGCCACGCAAGGGGCGTGCACGGCTTATACCTTGGACTTATGCCGGAAATGGTGGACCGCTACGACCGGGTGACGCTGACGAACCCGGACAAAGTCCTGTACCCGGCGGCCGGGACCACGAAAGCGGCGGTCTTCGACTACTACATCAACGTGGCAGAGGCGATGCTGCCCCATATCGCGGGTCGCCCCGTCACCCGCAAGCGCTGGCCCAACGGGGTGGCGGCGGCCTCGTTCTTCGAGAAGCAGTTGGCCTCGTCGGCTCCAGGTTGGTTGGACCGCGGCACCATCACGCACAAGTCAGGCACCACCACCTATCCGGTCATCGACACCGTGGAGGGCCTGGCGTGGATCGCTCAGCAGGCCGCGCTGGAAGTGCACGTTCCGCAGTGGAGGTTCCTTGACAGGGGTGGGCGGACCGGGGAGGGCAGGGATAGCGGCGCCGTGGGCCCGGCCACCCGCATAGTCTTCGATCTCGATCCTGGCGACGGCGTCACGATGGTTCAGCTTTGCCGGGTGGCCTTTGAGGTGCGTGACCTCATGACCAGCATCGGTCTACCGACTTTCCCGCTGACCAGCGGAAGCAAGGGCCTGCATCTCTATGTGCCGCTGCAGAATCCGATCAGCTCGCCGGGTGCTTCGGTGCTGGCCAAGAGGGTGGCCGAACAGCTGGAGCAGGCCATGCCCGAGCAGGTCACCGCAAAGATGACCAGGAGTCTGCGCGCCGGCAAGGTGTTTGTGGACTGGAGCCAGAACAATGGCAGCAAGACCACGATCGCGCCGTATTCGCTTCGGGGGCGGGAGTATCCGACGGTGGCGGCGCCCCGGACGTGGGACGAGCTCGACGATCCGGGCCTGCGTCACCTGACCTTTGACGAGGTGCTTGAACGGTTGGAGCGGGATGGGGATCTGCTCGCCGAGTTGGACGGCACGTCATCGGTGGCAGACCGTCTGAGCACCTACCGAGGCATGCGGGACAGGTCCAGGACCACCGAGCCGATGCCGTCAAAGGCGCCAACGGTGGGAAAGAACGACAAGTTCGTGATCCAGGAACACCATGCCCGCCGCCTGCATTACGACTTCCGCCTGGAACGCGATGGGGTGCTGGTGAGCTGGGCGGTACCGAAGAACCTCCCGGACACAGCGTCGGTGAACCACCTCGCGGTGCATACCGAGGATCATCCGATGGAGTACCTGACATTTGCCGGGGAGATCCCAAGACATGAGTACGGGGGCGGCCAGGTCACGGTCTGGGACAGCGGCACCTACGAGACCGAGAAGTTCATCGACAACCCCCCGGACGGTCCTGACAAGGGCGGTGAGGTGATTGTCACGCTGCACGGCGAGAAGATCGACGGCCGCTACGCACTGATCCAGACCGAAGGCAAGAACTGGTTGGCTCACCGGATGAAGGACCAGCAGCGGCCGAACGCGGCGGATCTCGCGCCGATGCTGTCGACGGAGGGTTCGGTTCAGCGACTCACCAGTGCGCAGTGGGCCTTCGAGGGTAAGTGGGATGGATACCGGTTGATCGTGGAGGCCGATCGGGGCAAGCTCTCGCTGCGGTCACGGCCTGGGCGGGACGTCACCGATGAGTACCCGCAACTACGGGCGTTGGCCGCCGATCTGGCAGACCATCACGTGATCCTCGACGGGGAGGCGGTTGCGTTCGACGAGTCAGGTGTGCCCAGCTTTCGCGAGATGCAGAACCGGGCGCGGTCCACCCGGGTGGAGTTCTGGGCGTTCGACGTGTTGTTCCTCGACGGCCGATTCTTGTTGCGGGCCAAGTACACTGATCGTCGGCGACTGCTCGAAGCGCTCGCTGAAGCCGGTGGTCTTATCGTCCCCGACGCACTGGACGGCGACGGACCCGAAGCCCTGGAGTTCGCCCGGGAGAAGCGGTGGGAGGGCGTCGTCGCCAAGCGGCGCGACTCCACCTATCAACCGGGCCGACGGTCGTCCTCGTGGATCAAGGACAAGATCTGGAGCCTCCAGGAGTTGGTGATCGGCGGCTGGCGCAAGGCCGCCGGCGGCCGCACCAGCGGGCTCGGCGCCCTGGTGCTGGGCATTCCGGACGAGGCCGGATTGAAGTTCGTCGGTCGGGTGGGTACCGGCTTCACCGAGAAGGAACTCGGCGCGCTGAGGAAGGCGCTCGCCCCGCTACACACCGACGAATCACCCTTCGCCGCAGAGCTTCCGAGGCAGGATGCCAAAGGTGTGACGTTCGTGCGGCCGGAGTTGGTGGGGGAGGTCCGCTACAGCGAGCGCACCTCCGATGACCGGTTGCGGCAGCCGAGTTGGCGTGGACTACGCACCGACAAGCAACCCAGCGAGGTCAGGTGGGAGTAGCCGCGGCGATCGCTTCCTGCATACCCCGGGTCGCCAGCTCGTCGGCCAGCTCATTGTCAGGGACTCCCGAGTGCCCCTTAACCCAGAACCACTCGATGTGGTGTCGCGCGCAGGCAGTCTGGAGCCGCTGCCATAGGTCGACATTCTTCACCGGCTGCTTCGCGGCCGTCTTCCAGCCGTTGCGCTCCCAGCCCTGCACCCACTTGGTAATGCCGCTGCGGACGTAAGTGCTGTCGGTATAGAGGTGCACCACCACTGGTCTGGTGAGTGCCTCCAGCGCCATGATCGGCGCGGTCAGCTCCATCCGGTTGTTGCTGGTATTGCCGGGATCGCCACCGCACATCTCGCGAACGTGTTGATGCAGGCGTAGCACCGCGCCCCAGCCGCCAGGGCCGGGGTTGGGGCGGCATCCGCCGTCGGTATGGATGACAACGACATCCTTCACGGACTCGATGGACTCACTCATCGGGTCACCGCCCGTCCCTGCCCGAACTCGAACCCGTCGACTGCGATGCTGATGGCTACACCTTCGCGATGACGTTCTCGGCGAACATCTCCAGGTTGCGGATCTTGGCGTCGAGTGGCTCGGTGTCCTGGCCAATGATGTAGGGGATGCGGAAGCCGACGATGACGTCGGTCACGCCTTTGTCCTCGAGTCGTTTGATGCCGTCGGGCGTGTAGGCGTCGATGGAGATGACATGGATCTCAAAATCTTCGGTACGGCCCGTCCGCTCCTGCTGCCCACGGAACTCGTTGAGCTTCTTGATGAGTGCGTCGAGTTCCTCGGGTTCGCCGCCGCCGTGCATCCAGCCGTCATTGCGGGCGGCCCGCTTCAGCGCGGCATCGGCATGGCCGCCGATGAGAATGGGCACCGGTTTCGACGGTGCGGGCGTCATCTTGGTCTTCGGGATGTCGTAGAACTCGCCGTGGAACTCGAAGTACTCGCCAGTGGTCAGGCCCCTGATGATCTCGATGCACTCGTCCATCCGCTTGCCGCGTTTGGCGAACGGCACGTTTATCAACTCGTAGTCCTCGCGCCAGGGGCTGGTTCCGACGCCCAGGCTAAGTCGGTTGTCGAAGAGCGCTGCCAGCGAGCCGGCCTGTTTCGCGACCAGGGCGGGCGGGCGGATCGGCAGCTTGAGCACGAAGTGGTTGAACTTCAGCGTCGTCGTCACGGCGCACAGCGCGGCGGTCAGAACAAAGGATTCGATGAACGCCTTGCCGTCCAGGAACTCGCGGTTCCCGTCGGGGGTGTAGGGGTACGTCGAGTCCGATTCAAAGGGGTAGGCGATGCTGTCGGGGATCGTCATCGCGTGAAAGCCGGCGGCTTCGGCCGACTTTGCCAGTGGTATGTAGAACTTGGGGTCGGTCATCGCTTCGGCGTAGGTGAACCGCACATCGCCTCCTGCTCGTAGCAGCGTGAAAGTGACTGGGGAATGTTTACAGTAGCCGAACCTCGACCCCGATCCGACTCAGGCCGAACGGTGGCGCCCCTGCGTCGACCACCGAGTACGCCGAGCCAGGCCGGCGTTCAGTCAGGCGCGTCGCGGCCATGCGCTCACCGATAGCGATGGTCACCCGCTGGGGCTGCTTTGTCTCGAAGTGTGCATCGAAAATTGTTCCCTGCCAGTACTAATGACCATCGATCGGATCGAGATGCCGGACAGCCGTACCTGCGTGTCCAAAGTCTGGGCGTCGATGCGGACGGTGGCGGCTTCGTTGTAGACGGCATTGTTGTAGACGGCATTGTTGTAGACGGCTTCGTTGTAGACGGCATTGTCAACGTGGTAGCCGCAGTCAAGTGCGCTGATCTGGAATGCGGACGGGAGTCGTCGACCAACTCTGCGTCAGTAGCGGCCGCGCCGGGGGTCGCGTACTCGCGGTAATGCCATTGGGAATGCCATTGTGTTGGACCCGCGACCGGCCGTACGGGTGGATCATGGGAGCTATGGGACCGTTTCTGATGCGTGCGGCGCTGACCGGACTGGCGCTGTGGGTGGTGACGCTCGTTGTGCCCGGCATCCACTTCGTCGGCGGCGACTCGACGGTGGCCAGGGTGGGCATCATCTTCGTCGTTGCGGTGATCTTCGGCCTGGTCAACGCCATCATCAAACCGGTCGTGCAGATCATCTCGATCCCTCTCTACATTTTGACGCTCGGCTTGGTGCATGTCGTCATCAACGCGTTCATGCTGTGGATCACGTCGTGGATCACCGAACACACGACACATTGGGGGCTGTTCATCGACCACTTCTGGTGGACGGCGATCTGGGCGGCCATCGTGTTGTCGCTGGTGACGTGGCTGGCCTCGCTGGTCGTCCAGGCAGACTGAGCAACATGCCCGAACTGCCGGAGGTCGAAGCACTCGCGGATCACCTGCGCCGCCACGCGGTCGGACTGACTGTCGGCCGCATCGATGTGTCGGCCTTGTCGGTGCTCAAGACGTTCGAACCGCCGCTATCCGCGCTGAACGGTCAACGGGTGATCAGCGCTCACCGGTGGGGCAAGTACCTCGGGTTGCGGGCCGGAGATTTGTACCTGATCACCCATCTTTCCCGTGCCGGCTGGCTGCGCTGGTCCGACAAGCTCGCCGCCGCGCCGCTCAAGCCGGGCAAGGGGCCGATCGCGCTGCGGGTGCATTTGGGCACAACCGGGGCGGCTCCGGGGTCGAATGTCGCCGCCGGGGCGGCTCCGGAGTCGAATGTCGCCGCCGGGGCGGCTCCGGAGTCGAATGTCGCCGCCGGGGCGGCTCCGGAGTCGAATGTCGCCGCCGGGGCGGCTCCGGGCTTCGACTTGACCGAAGCCGGCACCCAAAAGCGTCTGGTGGTGTGGCTGGTCGCCGACCCGCTGGCGGTGCCCCAGATCGCCGCACTCGGACCGGACGCGTTGGCGTTGAGTCGTGAGGGTTTTGAAGCGGCGCTGCAGGGCAATTCGGGGCGGATCAAGAACGTGATCACCGACCAGAAGGTCATTGCAGGCATCGGGAACGCCTACAGCGATGAGATCCTGCACGTCGCCAAGCTGTCCCCGTTCGCGACCGCGAACAAGCTGACCGAGGTAAAGCTCGCGGTGCTGTATGACGCGATCGTGGCTGTGCTCACCGACGCCGTGACGAGGTCGGTGGGCCAGCAGGCGGCCACGCTGAAGGGGGAGAAGCGCTCCGGATTGCGAGTGCACGCCCGAACGGGGCTGCCGTGCCCGGCGTGCGGTGACACGGTGCGAGAGGTGTCCCTCACCGACAAGTCCTTTCAGTACTGCCCCACCTGCCAGACCGGTGGGAAGGCGCTCGCGGACCGACGGATGTCGCGACTGCTCAAGTGAGCCGGTTTGGGTCGGTGCCGAATGCCGTGGCCGGTGCGACGATTAGATCGCGCTTGTCCAGCTCGATTATCCTGCCTGCATGACTCGGCAGAAGATCTTGATCACTGGCGCGAGCTCCGGCCTGGGGGAGGGGATGGCCCGTGCGTTCGCCGCAAAAGGGCGAGACCTGGCACTGTGCGCGCGCCGCCTCGACCGGCTCGATGAGTTGAAAACCGAGCTGCTCGAGCGTCACCCCGGCATCACCGTGGCTGTGGCGGCCCTTGACGTCAACGATCACGACCAGGTGTCCAAGGTCTTCGCCGAACTCAGCGACGAACTCGGCGGCATCGACTGTGTTGTCGTCAACGCGGGAATCGGCAAGGGTTACCCTCTCGGCGGCGGCAAGCTCTGGGCCAACAAAGCCACGATCGAGACGAATCTCGTTGCGGCCCTGGTGCAGATCGAGACGGCGATGGAGATGTTCAGGGCGGCGGGCACGGGACATCTGGTCCTGGTGTCTTCGGTGCTCGGCAATGTCGGCGTTCCTGGGCACAAGGCCGCATACTCCGCGAGCAAGGCGGGCCTCACATCGCTGGGAGAATCTTTGCGCGCCGAATACCCATCCGGCCCGATCAGGATCACCGTGCTCGAGCCGGGCTACATCGAGTCCGAGATGACTGCCAAGGCCGGTAATCCCATTCTGATGGTCGACAACGAGACCGGCGTGCGGGCGATGGTCGAGGCGATCGAGAAGGAGAAGGGCCGGTCCGTTGTCCCTGGTTGGCCGTGGTGGCCGCTCGTTGAGGTGATGAAGCTGCTGCCGCCGCGGCTCACCAAGCGCTTGGCCTGAGTGGTCGGCGTCCAACTGAGCGGTAGGCATCCCAGCTACGTAACGTGGTGGCGGAGAATCGGCGGGCGAATCGCCATGGCGTTACGGAAGCCGGGCGTTACGGAAGCAGCCAGGGGCTAAGTTACGGAAGCAGCCAGGGGCTAAGAGGTTCGGCCGCGTTCGGCGCGGTACCGACGCACTAACGCGTCGGTCGACGAATCCGACTGTTTGATGGGAGAGGCGGCGCTGGTGATCACCGGCAGCAAGGCCTTGGCCTGAGTCTTGCCGAGCTCAACGCCCCACTGATCGAAAGAGTCGATGCCCCAGATTACGCCCTCGACGAACACCTGGTGTTCGTAGAGCGCGATCAGCTGGCCGACCGTAGACGGCGTCAGTTTGGTCGCCAGAATCGATGTGGTCGGCCGATTGCCGGGCATCACTTTGTGCGGCACAACCTCGGGTGCGGTGCCTTCGGCAGATATCTCCTGGGCCGTCTTGCCGAACGCGAGCACCTGAGTCTGGGCGAAGAAGTTGCTCATGAGCAGGTCGTGCATGCTGCCCGTGCCGTCGGCGGCGGGCAGGTCGTCGGTGGGCTCGCTGAACCCGATGAAGTCGGCAGGAACGAGCCGGGTGCCCTGGTGTAGCAACTGGTAAAAGGCGTGCTGTCCGTTGGTGCCCGGCTCGCCCCAGAAGATCTCGCCGGTGTCCACGGAAACGGGCGTGCCGTCGGCGCGCACCGACTTGCCGTTGGACTCCATCGTCAGCTGCTGGAGATAGGCCGCGAACCGCGACAGATCATTCGAATACGGCAGCACCGCTCGGGTTCCGGCGTGGAAGAAGTTGTTGTACCAGAGCCCGATCAAGCCGAGCAACACCGGCGCGTTGGCCTCTAGCGGCGCTGTCCGAAAGTGCTCGTCGACCAGGTGGAACCCGGCAAGAAACTCCGCGAAGCGTTCCCTGCCGATGACCGCCATTACAGACAGTCCGATCGCGGAGTCCACCGAGTAGCGCCCTCCGACCCAGTCCCAGAAGCCGAACATGTTGTCGGTGTTGATGCCGAAATCGTCAACCAGCCTGCTGTTTGTCGACACCGCGACGAAATGTTTGGACACCGCGTCCGGTCCGCCACTGCCGCCGAGTCCGTCAACCAGCCAACGCCGCGCGGCGGTCGCGTTGGTCAGCGTCTCAAGCGTGGAAAAGGTCTTAGACGCGATGACGAAAAGTGTTGTGGCCGGGTCTAGTCCGGTGAGAGTAGCGACCAGGTCGGCCGGATCGACGTTGGACACGAACCGCGCCGAGATGCCGGCATCGGCGTAGTGACGCAACGCCTGGTCCACCATCACCGGGCCCAGATCGGATCCGCCGATACCGATGTTGACCACGGTCGTGATCCGCTCCCCGGTTGCGCCGCGCCACTCCCCGTTGCGCAGGCGGTCGGTTAAATCGCCCATCCGGTCCAGAACCTCGTGCACATCAGCGGCGACATCCTGACCGTCGACGGTCAGCGAGGCCTCGCGCGGTAGCCGCAGCGCGGTGTGCAGTACGGCCCGGTTCTCCGAGGTGTTGATGTGGGCGCCCGAGAACATCGCGTCGCGTCGCTGCGTGAGGTTCGCTTCTCGAGCGAGGTCGAGCAGTAGCGTCAGGGTCTGCCGGGTGACGCGGTGCTTGCTGTAGTCGATGTAGAGGTCGCCGACCGTCAGCGTCAACTCCTGGCCGCGGGCGGGATCCTGCGCGAACAGCTCGCGCAGCTGTTCGGCGCCGATCTCGTCATGATGCCGTGACAGCGCCTGCCAAGCCGGCGTGGCGGTGATATCGGGAATTACAGGAGACTCCTCGGCAGCCATGTGGAGAACCCTAGTGCGGCTCGGCGAACAACGGTGTAAGTGATGGGGGTATGGATACTTCCTCGCTGTTGGCATCGGTACCCACGGGACTGTGGATTGGGGGTGAGGAACACGCCGGATCATCGACATTCGACGTGCTCGATCCGGCGAACGATGAAGTGCTGACCACCGTCGCCGACGCCACCGCAGAAGATGCCATGGCCGCGCTCGACGCCGCGTGCGCCGTTCAGGACCAATGGGCGGCAACTCCGCCGCGCGAGCGGGGCGAGATCTTGCGCGCGGTGTTCGAGTCCCTCACCCAACGCACCGATGAGATCGCGACGCTGATGACGCTCGAAATGGGCAAGGTATTCGCCGAAAGCAAGGGCGAGGTGAAATACGGTTCGGAGTTCTTTCGCTGGTTCGCCGAAGAGGCGGTGCGCATCGGAGGCCGCTACACGCAGGCCCCATCGGGCACGGGGCGCATCATCGTCACGAAGGCCCCCGTCGGTCCCTGCTATGCGGTGACACCGTGGAACTTCCCGCTGGCCATGGGGACCCGCAAGATCGGGCCCGCGCTGGCGGCCGGCTGCACCATGATCGTCAAGCCCGCGCATGAGACCCCGCTGTCTATGTTGTTGCTCGCCAAGCTCATTGACGAGGCGGGGTTGCCCAAAGGCGTGCTCTCGGTGCTGCCGACTACGAAACCGCGGGACGTGACCGCGGCGCTTATCGACGACGGCCGGATACGTAAGCTCACCTTCACCGGGTCTACCGGGGTGGGCAAGGCGCTGGCCAAACAGGCCTCCGACGCGTTGTTGCGCCAGTCCCTCGAGCTTGGCGGGAACGCGCCATTCGTCGTGTTCGACGACGCCGATGTCGACGCGGCCGTCGATGGGGCGATCCTTGCCAAGATGCGCAATGGTGGGGAAGCCTGCACCGCGGCAAACCGGTTCCACGTGGCCAACGCCGTCCGCGAGGAGTTCACCGAGAAACTGGTCAAGCGGATGAGCGAGTTCACCCTCGGCAACGGATTGGATCCGGCAGCGACGCTGGGTCCGCTGGTCAGCGGAAAGCAGGTGTCTTCGGTCGAGGATCTGGTGTCCGATGCGGTGTCTCGAGGAGCGACCGTGGCGGTAGGCGGCGTTGCCCCCGGCGGGCCCGGCAACTTTTATCCCGCCACTGTGCTGACCGACGTCCCCCGCGACGCCAGGATCCTCAAGGAGGAGGTGTTCGGCCCGGTCGCGCCTATCATCGGCTTCGACTCCGAGGAGGAGGGCATCGCTGCCGCGAACGACACCGAGTTCGGGTTGGCGGCCTACATCTACACCGAGTCGCTGGACAGGGGTCTGCGCGCCGCCGAAGGCATTCGAGCGGGCATGGTCGGTGTCAACCGCGGGGTGATCTCCGATCCCGCTGCGCCGTTCGGTGGCGTCAAGGAATCGGGCATCGGCCGCGAAGGCGGGTCCGAGGGGATCGAGGAGTACCTCGACACCAAATATATTGCGCTCACGGGATAGCGCTGTGCGAGCAACCGAATTCACACCGGTGGCCAACTAGTTCGACGTAAGGCAGCGCGCCTGCCGGATCCGGAACGGCGCAGCCCATAAAATTCCTTGCTCGTAGCAGCAAGGAGGACCCTGGACCGTGACTGCCGTCAGTGCGGCGCCGATCCGTGTGGGTCAACGCAAATATGTGAGCCCGGGTCGCGGAATCGCGGCCCTAGACGGCGTCCGGGCAATCGCCGTCGCGCTCGTGCTGGCCGACCACGGCGGCATTCCCGGACTGTCCGGTGGCTTCCTGGGCGTCGACGTCTTCTTCGTCCTCAGCGGGTTTCTCATTACCTCGCTGTTGATCGACGAGATCGGTCGCACCGGACGGATCGGACTGAAGGACTTCTGGATTCGCCGCGCCCGAAGGCTGCTACCAGCGCTGATCATCATGGTTGCCGCCGTCGTGGCGGCCCGCGAACTGTTTGCGGCAGAGTCCGCCGCGGCCCTCCGTGATCACGCGGTCGCCACCTTGTTCTGGATGTCGAACTGGGTGTTCGTCGCCGAGAAGAGTGACTACTTCTCTCAGGGTGCCCCGCCGTCGCCCCTTCAGCACACCTGGTCACTCGGAGTCGAGGAGCAGTACTACGTCCTCTGGCCGTTGCTGCTGGCCGCTGTCGTCGCGGGTCTCGCCGTAGTGGCATATCGCCGAGGCCGCCCGTTGACGGTGCGAATGGTACGTATCGCGGTATTTATCATCGCGTCGCTAGGGGTGATCGGGTCCGCGGGCGCGACGATCGTGTTCAGTTCCGGGGCCTCTCAAACCACGCTCAATCGGATCTATTTCGGCACCGACACCCGTATGCAGGCGCTTCTCGTCGGCGCCGCCGCAGCAGCATTGCTGGTGCGTGACTGGCGCGGTCTGACCGCAGGCGGGACGATCCTGCGCTCTCGGTGGGCCCGGTGGATTGCCCGGGCACTGCCGTTTGTCGGGTTGGCGCTGCTGGCAGCGGCCGCCCACGTCGCCACCGGCAGCGCGGAGGAGTTCGGTCGCGGGCTGCTGATCGTGGTTGCTGTGGCGGCGATCCTTGTCATCGCTTCGGTGGCGCTTGAGCAGGATGGGCCGGTGGCGCGCGTGCTCGCGCTGCCGCCACTGGTCGGGCTCGGCGTGATCTCCTACGGCGTTTACCTGTGGCATTGGCCGATCTTCCTGGTAGTCAACGGGGAACGGACCGGCACGACGGGCTGGGAACTGTTCGCGTTGCGATGCGCGGCGACCATCGCGGTCGCGACGGTGGTGTGGTGGCTGGTCGAACAACCCGTTCGCCGGTGGCGGCCGGTGACCGTGCCGATGCTGCCGCTGGCCGCCGCAACGGCGGCGACCGCCGCGGTGGTGACGATGACAGTGCTACCGGTGGGGGTGAAACCCGGCGAGTCGGCGCTGGGGCCGCAGGTCGACTCCGCGGCGCTGATCGCTCCGGAGATTCCGGTCGAGGTGGCCAGATCGGCGCGTCAGGGCGCCCCGGGAGACACCAGGGTGGTGGTGTTCGGGGACTCCATCGCGTGGACTCTGATGCGGTATCTGCCCGAGACGCCGGGGCTGTATTTCGCCGACTACACCACCATCGGATGCGGTATCGCCCGCGGCGGACCTTATGAATACGTCGGACGGGAGCTGGATCAGAAACCTGCATGCGATGCCTGGCCCAGTCGGTGGGCGCAGCGGATCAATCATGAGCGGCCCGATGTGGTGCTGTTGACCATTGGGCGCTGGGAGGTCGTCGACCGGATGAAGGACGGCCGCTGGACGCACATCGGCGAGTCAGGCTACGACGCTTACCTGCGCGGGGAGTTGGACCGCGCGCTGGACATCCTGGGGTCGACCGGTGCGCGGATCGTCGTGACGACGGAGCCGTACAACCGGCGTGCCGAGAAAGCGGACGGCAGCCTCTACCCCGAAGACCAGCCGAAACGGGTCGACCGCTGGAACGCGCTAGTGCGCGGCGTCGTATCTGCCAGGCCGAACGCCTCGCTGCTGGACCTGAACCGCAAGATGAGCCCCAACGGCTACTACCAGACCAGGGTCAACGGCATCAAGATGCGCAGCGACGGTGTGCATCCGACGCCGGAGGCGGTGGAATGGTTGACGCCGTGGCTGGTCGAGGCGCTCGTTCCCCACTGATTTGGGTGCACTGATTGGGTGCACTGATTTGGGTGCACTGATTTGGGTGCACATTGTCACGCGCACGGTGACAAAATGCACCGAAATCGCGGCGGGGGAGGGGCTCAGTGGCCGAGGCGACCCCGGCCCAGGCGAAGCAGCAGCATCGCCAGGTTCTTACCCTCGGCACCGAGCACGCTGTAGCGCCCGATGACTTTCATTTCCCGGCTGTGCACCAGTCGGGTGCCGCCGGAGGCCATGCGCGCCTTGCCGATCAGCTGAGAGACCTCGGTGCGGCGCTGGACCGCCTCGAGGATCGTCGCGTCGAGGCGATCGATCTCCAGACGAAGTTCGTCGATATCGGGTGCATCCGACGCTCTCATAGTTTCTGAGGCTCCCGTGGTTGCCATCGTCGTCATGTCTTGGTTCTCCGAATACTCGTTGTGTGAAGGGTCTGGTCTCATCCGGTTTCGGGCCTCACACAAGAGACGAGCCCCGGATCCGGAAGCGGACCGCGGGGCTGGAAGGAAGCAGCTAAACCACGAGCACCGCTGGCCGGTACCCGTAAAAAAATCGCCACTGCGCAGTTAGCACGCAACGTAGTGTGCCACTACCGACCGTGCCAGCGCAAAGAGTGTCGCAGGGCAGCGGTAGGTTTGAGTCGTCATGTTTGCCCCTCCAGTGCCTACCCAAACAGATCACCTTCACTCGGACCTCCTCGACGGCCTGAACCCGCAGCAACGCCTCGCCGTGCTGCATGAGGGTTCCCCGCTGCTGATCGTCGCCGGCGCCGGCTCCGGTAAGACCGCGGTCCTCACCCGCCGGATCGCCTATCTGCTGGCTGCTCGCGATGTGGGCGTGGGGCAGGTGCTTGCCATCACGTTCACCAACAAAGCGGCTGCCGAGATGCGTGAACGAATCGGGCAGTTGGTGGGCCCGCGGGCCCGAAACATGTGGGTGTCGACCTTCCACTCGACGTGTGTGCGGATCCTGCGCAACCAGGCCTCGCTGCTGCCGGGGCTCAACTCCAACTTCTCCATCTACGACGCCGACGACTCACGACGCCTGCTGCTGATGATCGCCAAGGATATGGGTCTGGACACCAAGCGGAACTCGCCGAGACTGCTCGCCAACGGCATCTCCAACCTCAAGAACGAACTGATAAGCCCCGAGCAGGCTCAGGCCGATGTGGCCCAGGAACCCCCTGCGGCCGCCGACGATCTGGCCCGCACCATCGCCGAGGTGTACGGGGAGTACCAGCGCAGGTTGCGCGCGGCGAATGCCCTGGACTTCGATGACCTGATCGGCGAGACAGTCAGTGTGCTGCAGGCCTTTCCGCAGATCGCCCAGTACTATCGGCGGCGGTTCCGGCACATCCTCGTCGACGAGTATCAGGACACCAACCACGCCCAGTACGTGTTGGTGCGTGAGCTCGTGGGAGTCGGAGAGCTTGGCGAAACAACCCCCGATTCGGTGGCACTGGCTGAACTCTGTGTGGTCGGTGATGCCGACCAGTCCATCTATGCGTTCCGTGGTGCGACGATCCGCAACATCGAGGACTTCGAACGTGATTTCCCAAGCGCCACGACGATTGTTCTGGAGCAGAACTATCGCTCGACCCAGACGATCCTGAGCGCGGCCAACTCCGTGATCGCGCGGAACGCCGGACGGCGTGAGAAACGGCTCTGGACCGACGCTGGAGACGGCGAACTGATCGTCGGCTACGTCGCCGACAACGAGCACGATGAGGCCAGGTTTGTCGCCAAGGAGATCGACTCTCTGTTTGACAGCGCTGATTCGTCGGCCAATGGGTTCTCCTACAACGACGTGGCGGTGTTCTACCGCACCAACAACTCCTCACGCGCCATTGAAGAGGTCTTCATCAGGGCCGGCATTCCGTACAAAGTCGTTGGGGGAGTGCGCTTCTACGAGCGCAGAGAGATAAGGGACATCGTCGCCTATCTGCGGGTGCTGGACAACCCCGGTGATTCGGTGAGCATGCGGCGCATCCTCAACACCCCGCGTCGCGGCATCGGGGAACGGGCCGAGGCATGCGTCGCGGTGCACGCCGAGAGCGCCGGCGTGAACTTCAATGATGCGCTGGTAGCGGCCGCCGACGGCAAGGTGCCGATGCTCAACACACGATCGGAGAAGGCGATCGCCGGATTCGTCAGGCTAGTCGAGGGGCTGCGGGCCGAAGTGCACGGGGAACTCGGTGATCTCGTCGAGGCTGTGCTGGAGCGTACCGGCTACCGCGCCGAACTTGAGGCCTCGAGTGATCCGCAGGATCTTGCCAGGCTGGACAACCTGAATGAATTGGTCAGCGTCGCGCATGAATTCAGCACCGACCTGGCCAACGCGAGGGCTTTGGCCGACGCCGAACCGGAGGATGAGGACGTTCCGGACATCGGGGTCCTGGCAGCTTTTCTGGAGCGGGTATCACTGGTGGCCGACGCAGACGATATTCCAGAGCATGGGTCGGGTGTCGTGACGATGATGACACTCCACACGGCCAAGGGTCTGGAGTTCCCGACGGTCTTCGTCACCGGATGGGAAGACGGAATGTTTCCACACATGCGGGCGTTGGGCGATCCGGTCGAGCTGTCCGAGGAGCGTCGACTGGCCTACGTCGGCATCACCCGCGCTCGGCAGCGCCTCTATCTCAGCCGTGCCAAGATCCGCTCTTCGTGGGGCCAGCCGATGCTCAACCCCGAATCGCGCTTCCTCCGCGAGATTCCGCAGGAACTCATCGACTGGCGCCGCACAGAGCAGGCTTCCGCGTTCTCCGCGCCGGTGAGCGGAGCGGGTCGGTTCGGTGTTGGCCGACCCTCGCCCACCCGGTCATCGACGGGCAAGCGTCCGCTGCTGGTGCTGGAACCCGGGGACCGCGTCACCCACGACAAGTACGGGCTAGGCAGGGTCGAAGAGGTGTCGGGCATGGGCGAATCCGCCATGTCGTTGATCGACTTCGGCAGTTCCGGCCGAGTGAAGCTCATGCACAACCATGCGCCGGTCTCAAAGCTCTAGTTCGGTCCCGGTGGGTCAGCGTTGTCAGGGCTAGCCTGTCCGGCTCCAGCGTGTGGTGTCGGGCAGCATCGCCAGCCCGATCGAAGCCAACGGCAGCAGCGGCATGGCGTATACCACCGCTGGTAGCTTCGCGCCTGCGACGAACAGGCTTGCGAAGATCAGGATGGCGACGACCGACCCGACGCCGATCAGAAGCTGACCGATACGACGGCGCAGCAACAACGCGATCACTCCTGCGATTGTGCCTGCCGCCGAGATTGCGGCCAGGAACCCGACCGCCACGCAGAACAACGGGTCCGTCCCCCACCACCCGGTGATCAGGTCCGTCGCGATGACGGCGGTTGCCCACCCGGACAGAATGCTCACGATGGCGGTGACGATGGCCGGCTTCGGGTCGGCAGCGCGGGTACGAGGCGTTCCGACCGCGACTGGCTTCGCGCGGGGAACCGCGGACCCCACGCGGGGAGGACGAGCAGCAGACGTCGGGGGTTCGGACGCTGCGGTGGGAATCTCGCCAGTAGGGTGCCGCCGGATGATGTCCCCCGAACTCGGGTGGGGCTCCAGCTTGCGCGGGGGGTGCGCCTCGGTCTTCGGGTCGGAAGAGGTCGGCAGTGGTTGGGACGGTGCGTTCAGCGGAGCGCGACGAATGAGCCGCGTGTTGTCTCCCGATGAGCGCTCCCGCGAAGGGTGTGTTCCCGATGAAGAGGCTGGCTCGGGACAGAGATCGTCGTCTCGGGCCACTCAGCCAACGTAGCCGCCGGCGGTGATTCCCCGCTCGGCCAGCCAGCCGACCGGATCGACCCGGTCAGTGCCGTTGAGGTGCACTTCGAAATGCAGGTGCGGCCCGGTCGAGTTGCCGGTATTGCCCATTCGGGCGATCTGGTCACCGGCCATCACCCGTTGGCCGACGTTGACGAGCACGGAACTGTTGTGTCCGTATAGCGTCGCCGTACCGTCGGAATGGCGCATTTTGACGATGTTGCCGTACCCGCCTTCGTATCCAGCGGAGACAACCACACCGTCGGCCGCGGCCAGGATCGGGGTGCCGATCGAGTTGGCGATGTCGATCCCGCCGTGCAGCACGCCCCAGCGGTACCCGAAACCGGAAGTCCACAAGCCCCGCGTCGGCATCGCGAACTGTGGGCGGGTCAGCTGGGCCTCACGTTCGGCGCGTTCCTGGGCGAACGCCGCGGCTTTGATGATCTCCTCGGCATGAACGGCCGAATTCGCGGCCTGAGCGACCGTCACGATCTGCATGCCGTCCAACGATCCGGTGACGACTCCGCCGTCGCCGGTCGCCGTCTCTTCGGCAGCGAGCACCGTCTCCACGGGGGCGTTCTGCACCTGGTTGGTCATCGTGTAGGCGCCCGCCGCGGTGGCTCCGACGGCCATGGCGGCGACCATCAGGCGACCCTTTACGGGCACCTCGGCTTTGCGATGCAGCCCTTGGCGGCCGCGTATGTCGATGACGTCGGTCGCGGCTGTTCCGTCGCTGACGTCGGTGTGGCTTCCCTGGTACCCCCGTGTCGTCGCGCGACGCCGCGTGCGGAACTGCTTGGGCACTTCGAGGCGTAGCGGCACGAGGTCGTCGGTGTGGTGCATGTCGTCGAGTTCGGGGGCATGGACGACCCGCGCATCGCGGTCGAACGCAGCGTGCGGCAGCAAGTCGACATCGGTGAGATCTTTGAGGTCACCGAACTCGTTGAACGGAATGATGTCGGTGACCTCAGCGGGTCCGGGAGCCGTGACAGACGGCCGAACGCCGGATCGTGTGTCAGGAGCGTTTGTCGAGAATCCATCGGCGGGCCGAGGTGAACGATGCTGAGTCAACCTGAAAATCCTTGTCGTCGTGATCAGACCGTTATCTTGACCAGAGGACGTTAACCAAATTCCAATGAAAGTGCCAACCCGGGTGACTATTCCGGCAAGGAATGTGATTTTAATCACGGTGCTGCGGCGCGGAGACTTGCGTCATGACGGTAGGCGGTGGCGAGGGCATGTGCTCGGGTCGATAAAGTTTTCCTGACCCAATTGGACCAAACACCTCCGTGGAGGTTCGGTGGGCGGGATAGTCGCAGCGACTGCGGATAACAACGACAGACAGACGGTGGGTCCATGGATCTCTTCGAGTATCAGGCGAAGGAACTGTTCGCCAAGCACAACGTCCCGACGACGCCCGGCCGGGTCACAGATTCCGCCCAGGACGCCAAGGCCATCGCCGAGGAGATCGGCAAGCCGGTAATGGTGAAGGCGCAGGTCAAGGTCGGTGGGCGCGGCAAGGCAGGTGGGGTCAAGTACGCCGCGACGCCCGAGGACGCGTTCACTCACGCGCAGAACATTCTCGGCCTGGACATCAAGGGCCACATCGTCAAGAAGCTGCTGGTCGCCGAGGCCAGTGACATCGCCGAGGAGTACTACATCTCCTTCCTGTTGGACCGCGCCAACCGCACCTATCTGGCAATGTGCTCGGTCGAGGGCGGCGTGGAGATCGAGGAAGTGGCCGCCACCAAGCCCGAGCGGCTCGCCAAGGTGCCGGTGGATGCGGTCAAAGGTGTCGACCTGGCCACCGCGCGGTCCATCGCCGAGCAGGGCCATCTGCCTGCCGAAGTGCTCGACGCCGCAGCGGTGACCATCGCCAAGCTGTGGGATGTCTTCGTCGGAGAGGACGCCACTCTTGTTGAAGTCAACCCGTTGGTGCGCACTCCGGACGACCAGATTCTGGCGCTGGACGGCAAGGTCACCCTCGACGCGAACGCTGACTTCCGCCAGCCCGGACACGTCGAGTTCGAGGACAAGGCCGCCACCGATCCGCTCGAACTCAAGGCCAAGGAGAACGACCTCAACTACGTCAAACTCGACGGTGCGGTCGGCATTATCGGTAACGGCGCCGGTCTGGTCATGTCCACCCTCGACGTGGTGGCCTACGCCGGTGAGCAGCACGGCGGCGTCAAGCCCGCCAACTTTCTCGACATCGGCGGCGGCGCCTCGGCCGAGGTGATGGCCGCCGGCCTTGACGTCATCCTGGGCGACAGCCAGGTCAAGAGTGTGTTCGTCAACGTATTCGGCGGCATCACTTCATGCGACGCGGTGGCCAGCGGAATCGTTGGAGCGCTGCAGACCCTCGGGGACGACGCCAACAAGCCGCTGGTTGTGCGGCTCGACGGCAACAACGTCGAGGAGGGTCGCCGAATTTTGGCCGAGGCCAACCACCCGCTGGTGATCCAGGCCGACACCATGGACTCTGGCGCCGACAAAGCCGCCGAGCTGGCGAACAAGTAGAAAAGGACTCAACGCCTCGTGTCTATCTTTCTTAACTCAAAGTCCAAGGTCATCGTCCAGGGCATCACCGGCGGAGAGGGCACCAAGCACACCGCGCTGATGCTCAAGGCGGGCACCCAGGTGGTGGGCGGCGTGAACGCCCGCAAAGCCGGAACCGAGGTGACCCACGTGAACAAGGCCGGCGAGGAAATCAAGCTTCCCGTGTTCGGCAGCGTCGCCGAGGCGATGAAGGAGACCGGCGCCGACGTGTCGATCGCGTTCGTGCCGCCGGCCTTCTCCAAGGACGCCATCATCGAGGCGATCGACGCCGAGATCCCGCTGCTGGTGGTGATTACCGAGGGAATTCCGGTGCAGGACAGCGCCTATGTGTGGGCCTATAACGTCGACAAGGGAGAGAAGACCCGAATCATCGGCCCGAACTGCCCCGGCATCATCACCCCGGACGAGTCGCTGGTCGGCATCACGCCGAACAACATCACCGGCAAGGGCCCGATCGGGCTGGTGTCGAAGTCCGGCACGCTGACCTACCAGATGATGTTCGAACTGCGTGATCTCGGCTTCTCCACCGCCATCGGCATCGGCGGCGACCCGGTCATCGGCACCACCCACATCGACGCCATTGCGGCGTTCGAGAAGGATCCCGAGACCAAGGTCATCGTGATGATCGGCGAGATTGGCGGCGACGCCGAGGAGCGCGCGGCCGACTACATCAAGGCAAACGTTTCCAAGCCGGTGATCGGATACGTTGCGGGCTTCACCGCGCCGGAGGGCAAGACCATGGGCCACGCCGGCGCCATCGTGTCGGGCTCATCGGGCACCGCCGCCGCCAAGCAGGAGGCCCTAGAGGCCGCGGGTGTCAAGGTCGGAAAGACGCCGTCGGCAGCCGCCAATCTCGCCCGCGAGATCTTCGAAAGCCTCTAGTCCTTTCCCGGCTAGGTCCTCTTTCCCGCGAGCGCGCGTGTCTGCGCCGCGGCACGCCGAGGCCTGCCGTGCAATTGCGCACCCTCGCAGGCCTTTTCGGCCGTTGTTCGAAGTACCCGGGAGGGCGGCAGCATGGCATTTGATCCACGGACGCCAGTCATCGTAGGTATCGGTCAGTTCACCGAACGGATCGACGAACCGAGCTATCGCGGCATGTCGGCCGTGGACCTCGCGACGGCCGCAACCCGGGCGGCGTTGACCGACACCGGCGCGAACGAAGCCAGAGTCGCCGAGGCCGTCGACACCGTGTTCGGGCTGCGGCAGTTCGAAATCTCCGGGCCGATGCCGGCGACGCTGGGCAAGTCGAACAACTACCCCCGGTCGGTGATGAATCGCCTCGGCGGCGACCCCGCCCGCGTCGTTCTAGAACCCGTCGGCGGGAATGGTCCGCAGAAGCTCGTCACCGAGGCCGGCAGCCTGATCGTCGCGGGGGGCGCCGACGTTGTCATCATCATGGGCTCGGAGGCCGGCTCGACGGCAAAACACTTCGCCGACAGAGATGACAAACCCGACTTCACTGAACATGTCGACGGTCAGATCGAGGACCGCGGGCATCAGATTTTCAGCTATGTCGACGAGTACACCGTGCAGCACGGGCTCACCGGTGCTCCGGTTCAGTACGGTCTGCTCGACAACGCGCGGCGGGCGCGCCTCGGCCTTGGCGTCGGCGAATACCGACACCAGATGGCGGAGCTGTTTGCTCCGATGTCGCTAATTGCCGCAAAGAATCCGTTCTCGTCGTCTCGGGTGGAGCGCTCGGTCGCAGAGATCGAGACGATCACCGACGCGAACCGGATGATCTGCGACCCATACCCTCGTCTGCTGGTCGCCCGCGATACGGTCAACCAAGGGTGCGCCACTGTGCTCATGTCCGTCGCCGCAGCACGCAGACTCGTTGTGTCGGAAGAGAAATGGGTGTTCCTACACGGGCATTCCGACTTGGTCGAACAGGCTCTGCTGGAGCGCGTTGACCTAGGCGCCAGCCCGGCCTCGGTGCTCGCGGCGCATGAGGGTCTACGGGTCGCCGGAATCGGTGTCGACGACATCGCGACATTCGACCTCTACAGTTGCTTCCCGTTTCCGGTGTTTCTGATCTGCGATGCGCTCGGCCTATCGGCCCAGGACCCGCGCGGTTTGACGCTGACCGGTGGGCTCCCATACTTCGGCGGTCCCGGAAATAGCTATTCGCTGCACGGAATCGCCGAGACGGTTACCCAGATGCGTTCCAGACCAAGGCAATTCGGCTTCGTTGGCGCCAATGGTGGGATAATGAGCAAGTATTCGGTCGGAATCTACTCCACTGAACCGACCGAATGGCGGACGTCCGGCAGTGCGGAACTGGCGACACGGGTTGCCGCCTTGCCGGCGATCCCGGTGACGAAGGCCGCCGACGGTGCGGGTGTGATCGAGACCTACTCGGTGCGGCATGACTGGCCGGTGCGGACCGGAATCATCGTCGGCCGCCTGGACGCCGACGGCAGCCGGTTCATGGCGACCAGTGCGGATGTCGACCTGGTTTCGTATATGTCAGAGGGTGATCCGCTGGGAGCGAAGATCACCGTGACGCCGACTGCGAACGGCAACCGCGCAGTGCTTCGCTAGAAGCTACTCAGACCTGTAGACGCGGTGGTGGGCGGGATCTCCTCAGCCGCAGCAGTGCTGCGATACCCGGTCAGCGGCGACCTGGCGATGCAAGGGCGCTCGTTCGCGACTGCTGGCAATCGGTTTACCGCATACTGTCTTCGTGACGGACAGCGATACCACTGCCAGAGTTCCCGGGCCCCCGTCTGACGAAGAGTTGGGGCGAGCACTCCGGCTGATCGAGCCGATCCGCAAGGTAATCAATCCGAAGGTGTACGACATCGAGAACGTGCCGCGACAACGCGCGCTACTCGTTGGCAACCACACCGTGATGGGCATGCTCGACTCCCCGCTGATGTGCGCGGAATTGTGGGAACGCGGGATAGTCGTTCGTTCTCTGGGTGACCACGCCCACTTCAAGGTTCCCGTTTGGCGCGAGGTTCTCACCGCGTGCGGGGTGGTGGACGGAACTCGGGCGATCACTTCGGAGCTCATGCGCCGCGGGGAGGTGATCCTTGTCTATCCCGGGGGTGGTCGTGAGGTCGCCAAACGCAAAGGTGAGAAGTACCGGCTCATCTGGAAGGAACGCATAGGCTTCGCCCGGCTGGCCATTGAGCACGGCTATACGATCGTGCCGTTCGCGGCAGTGGGTGCAGAGGATGCTGTCGACATCATGATCGACGGAGACAACGCGCTACTGGCCCCGACGCGGCTGTTCGTCGAGAAGGTACTGGGCAGTCCGAACGTGATGCCGATAACGCGCGGTATCGGAATGACACCCTTTCCCCGACCGGAACGTCAGTACTACTGGTTCGGTGAACCAATCCCCACCGAGCCGTTCAAGGGACAGCAGGCCGATGACGCGGTCGTGCGTTTGGTGCGCGAGCAGACCAAGAATGCGGTGGAGGCTGGGATGGAATTTCTGCTCGGCGAACGGGAGAACGATCCCAACCGGTCGGTGATGCAGCGGCTGCTGGGGCCCGAGCGGCGCTAGCGTCGACCCGTAACGGTTCGTTGGGCGCCAATCAGCTTGGCGGACTACTAGAACAGGGTCGTGGACGTCGGGGTCAGCACGAAACCATGGTCGCCGATGCGGCACGCGGTGGTCCCGTCGGGGCCAATCCCACAGGTCGAATTGCCTTTCTGCGCAGTGACTCTGGTCAAGGGCGGCAGTAGCGGTGGCGCCGTTGTGCCGGGCATCGCGAGATCTTCGGGCGCCGACCGTTCGACGGTGGCCGGCGCGCTCTGCTGCGCACTGACGCTCCAGATGCCGGGACCCTTGTCCGGCCGAGGACCCTGGCAACTGACCCATTCGAATTCGGGTGTCGGGTAGGCGTTGTTCGCGCACTGGAGCCCGTCTGGCGTCGTGAACGCGAAACCCTGCACCCGGGGGCTGTCGACGACTGCGTAGACGTCGTAGGGGGCTTCGCTGTAGGACGACAGGTCCGGGAAGTCGTCGTCGGGCCCGGTTGGTGCGGGTGACGCCGTGGACGGTGATTGCGTGGACGGCGATTGTGTGGTCAACGTAGCGGCTTGCGGTGCGCTCTCGGAGTGACCGCACCCGCCCACGATGGCACTCAAGGCGATGGTCGCTGTGGTGGCGAGGGCTCGCAGGCCTTTCGCGCGGTTCGAGGCCATCCGCACAGCCACAGCTTATCGGCCCCGTCGGCATTCAGTTTGTCGAACGGTTGCCTGCCGAGGTGCAGACTCAGCCGCAGAGGACCCCGGGCGGCGACGTCGCGATCTGGAGCGCCTACTGGTCAACACAGCCAAGTCGCCCGGTTTCAGTCGAGCGCCTTCAGTTTTGCTGCGAGTCGTTCGACGTAGGCGGCGACGTCGTCAGGGCTGCGGTCGGGCAGTCCGAAGAGGACTTCGGTGACGCCCAGGGACTTCCATCGGGCAAGTTTGTCGGGGTCGGGTTTGAAGTCCAGGGCCACGATCTGTGGGGCACCGTCACGGCCGGCGGCGGCCCAGGTGTCCTGCAGGAGTTTGACGGGTTCGTCGATGGTGATGTCGCGGGGAGTGGTGATCCAGCCGTCGGCCGAGCGGGCGATCCATTTGAAATTCTTTTCGGTGCCTGCGGCACCGACGAGGACCGGGATATGAGCTTGGACGGGTTTGGGCCAGGTTTAGCTGGGCCCGAAGTTGACGAATTCGCCGCGGTACTCGGCTTCTTCCTGGGTCCACAGGGCGCGCATGGCTTCGAGGTACTCGCGCAGCATGGTGCGGCGGCGCGCGGGCGGGACATTGTGGTCGGCCAGTTCATCGATGTTCCAGCCGAACCCGACGCCCAGCGAGACCCGGCCACCGGAGAGGTGGTCGAGGGAGGCGATGGATTTGGCCAGGGTGATGGGGTCGTGCTCGACGGGCAGAGCGACCGCGGTGGACAGCCGAACCTTTGTGGTGACCGCGGCGGCGGCGCCCAGGGACACCCAGGGGTCCAGGGTGCGCATGTAGCGGTCATCGGGAAGCGACCCGTCACCGGTGGTGGGGTGGGCGGCCTCGCGTTTGACCGGGATGTGGGTGTGCTCGGGTACGTAGAACGTGGTGAAGCCGTGGTCGTCAGCCAGCGCGGCCGCCGCTCCCGGGGATATCCCGCGATCCGAAGTGAAGAGCACCAACCCGAAATCCATATCGAGAATTAGAACGTGTTTCAATCTGCGGACGCAAGGTGGGACCCTGCCGCGCCCGGCTGGTGCCGAGGCGTAACAGTTATATCCGGGGGTGCGCTAGCGTGGATCATCGAATCGTTGAGGCGGTCCGTCGGCCAACGCGGTCAGACCACGTCGTAGATGTCGTCAACGTCGTAGATGTCGTCACAGTCGATGTCACCGTCGATCCGGCGGTCCGGACAGCACAGGAGAGTTCATGTCGTACCCACAAGGCGTGCCCGGAGGCCCCGGTTACCCACCCTCGCAGCAGCCGAACCCTCAGTTCGCCGCGCCGACGCAGCAGTTCGCCAAGCTCCCGGAAAGCGACGCCGCAGGCCTGGACAGGCTGCCGGCATATCTCGCCGCAGCCGTTTGTGCACTCGGCCTTCTTGTCTACCTAGCGAGCTTCGGCCCGCAGTTCACCGCCGGCGCCGAGTTCTTCATCACTCCCTTTCGGATCGATCTCGCGGTGGTTGCATCCCTCCTGGCCGGCCTGATCGCCGGGGCAGGATTGCTACCGAGGCAGACGGCTCGACCGACGCTGGTCGGGGTGCTCTCGCTGCTGAGCTTCCTTCTCGTCATCTCAATCCTGCTTACCGCTCCCAGGGCTGTGACCCCCGGCTGGGGCATGTATCTCGTTGTAGCCTGCACGGCGATCCAGGCGATTGTCGGGGTCGGGGCTCTGCTTCTCGGCGCGGGGGTAGTCACCGCTTCGGCGCCGCGACCCAGGTATGAGCAGCCGCAGCAGTATGGCCAGTACCCCGCCGCGTACTACGGTCAGCCGCCCGGACAGCCTCAGCACGGCGGCCCGGCGTACCAGCAGGGGCCTCCTCCTCAGCAGCGACCGGGCTACCCGTCGCAGTACGGCGGGGGCGGCAGTCCTGGCAACGGGCCGTCCACCGGGGGTTTCCCCGCGTCCGCGCAGTCCGGAGATTCCGGGTCACCGACCCCACCCACCGGGTTCCCCACCTACAGCCGGCCGTCGCCGGGCAACGCCTCGACTGCCCAGGCGTCCTCCGCGCAACAGACGTCCCAGCAGACGACCCAACAGGCGGCCCAGGGGCCGACGCAACACCAGTCGCAGTCGGATCAGTCATCGTCGTAGTCTGAGCCGCGCGTGCGCGAACGTCGCGCGCCCAGGCGTGTGCGAGGAGCGGCCCAACCCGTGGACAACCGACCAGTCGGGACGCGCCAAGCGCGTGACCTGCTCCGGGTAGCGTTCGGGCCGTCCCTGGTCGCGCTGATCATCATCACCGCGGTGGTCCTGCTGCAGTTGCTGATGGCCAACAGCGATATGACCGGCGCACTGGGCGCCATCGCCAGCCTGTGGCTCGGTGTGCATCAGGTCCCGGTGTCGATCGCCGGCAGTGCGCTCGGCGTGATGCCGCTTTTCCCGGTGCTGGCCATGATCTACGGCACCGCACGCACCACGGCGAGGGCCACCACCAGTTCATCGTGGTTCGTCACCCGCTGGATCGTGGCCTCCGCGCTGGGTGGTCCGGTGCTGATTGCGGCCATCTGCCTCGCAGTCATCCACGACGCCGCGTCAGTGCTGACCGAACTTCAGACGCCCGACGCGCTGCTCGCCTTCGGCAGTGTGTTCCTCGTGCACTTGATCGGCGCGCTGCTCGGCGTGGGTTCGCAGGTGGGCCGGCGGTTGCTGGTCGCCTCGCCGCTGCCGAAGTGGTTGCCCGATGCCCTCCGGGCGGCTGCGGTTGGCGTGATAGCCCTGATGGGGCTATCCGGCGCGGTTGTCGCAGGATCGCTGATCGTGCACTGGTCGACCATGCATGAGTTGTACGCAATCACCGATTCGATGTTCGGGCAGTTGAGCCTGACGGTGCTGTCGGTGCTCTATCTGCCCAATGTGATGGTTGGCGCTGCGGCCGTCGCGGTCGGCTCCAGCGCCGACGTGGGCCTGGCGATGTTCAGCGCGTTCACGGTTTTCGGTGGTGACATCCCCGCACTGCCGGTATTGGCGGCGGCACCGACCCCGCCTCTCGGACCGATCTGGGTCGCCCTGCTGATTGTGGGCGCCGTTTCCGGCGTCGCGGTCGGGCAGCAATGCGCACGACGTCCGCTGCCGCTGTTGTCCGCGCTGGCCAAGGTGGTCGTGGCTGCGGCAATCGCGGCTGTGACGATGGCACTGCTGGCTTTGGCCGGAAGTGGGGCCCTGGGCAATTTCGGTGACGTCGGCGTCGATTAGACGACGTTCGGCCTCGCCGTTTTCCTGTGGTTCGCCGGTATCGGTGTGTTGACTGTCGCGATGTCGGGTGGAATCCAGGCGCGGCTGTGCCGCGCCAAGGTCCCCAAGGTTCCCGACGCCGAAGCGGCCACCGATACCCCAGCCGGCGAGCCGGTCACCGAGACAGCGGCGGTGGCTGCCGATGAACAGGTCGAGTCGGTCGACGCCGACCCCGAAATCGTCGAGTCCGTGCCCGAGGATGCCGAGATCCCGATAGATGCGGAGATCGAAACCGCTCCCGTGGTCGACGAAGACCTCGGTTCGCAACCGGCGACCGGCGACGGGCTACCCCGTGAAGAGCTTGACCCCGAGGAGCACTTCGTCGTGGACGAACCAGCGGACCACCTCGTCGCAGACGAACCAGCGGACCTGGAGTCCGAGGGCAACGGCGACCGTTGAGGTGCCGCCGGCAAGCCACCCATTAGGCTCTCAGGCGTGCAACCAGCGGTCCGTGTGCCCCCGAGCGCGCCCGCGCGGGTGGTGGTGCTCGCTTCCGGTACCGGGTCGCTGCTCGCTTCGTTGCTGAAATCCGCAGTCGGCGACTTCCCCGCCAGAGTGGTGGCGGTCGGAACCGACCGGGTTTGCGCCGCCGTGGACATTGCCGCGGCCGCGTCGGTACCGGTTTTCACTGTCCGGCTCGCCGACCACCCAAGCCGTGCTGCCTTCGACGCCGCTATCGCCGAGGCGACAGACATCTACCAACCCGACCTGGTGGTGTCGGCTGGGTTCATGAAAATTCTTGGACCCAAGTTCCTTTCGATGTTTCCTGGGCGGGTCATCAACACCCATCCCGCGCTGCTGCCCGCATTCCCGGGCGCTCACGCCGTCCGTGACGCACTGGACTACGGAGTCACGGTCACCGGTTGCACGGTGCACGTCGTGGATGCCGGGACTGACACCGGCCCGATCCTCGCGCAGCAGGCTGTTTCGGTGCTTGACGACGACGATGAGGTGACCCTGCACGAACGGATCAAAGTGATCGAGCGCCAGATGCTGGTGGATGTACTGGAGGCGTTGGCAATCCGCGGCGTGACGTGGACAGGACGAAAGGCGAACCTAGGATGAGCGAGAACGACAGCCTGTTCCGGCGGCGGATCCGCCGTGCGCTGATCAGCGTCTACGACAAATCCGGTCTCGTTCCGCTGGCCCAAGGCCTGCACGCTGCCGGTGTGGATATCGTGTCCACCGGATCGACGGCGAAAAACATTGCCGAAGCAGGTATTCCGGTAACGGCGGTGGAGGAGGTGACCGGCTTCCCCGAAGTTCTCGATGGTCGGGTGAAGACCCTGCATCCGCACGTGCACGCCGGACTGCTGGCCGATCAGCGCAAGTCCGAGCATGTTGCCGCCCTCGTCGAGCTCGGCGTGTCTGCGTTCGAGCTCGTCGTGGTGAACCTCTATCCATTCGCTCAGACCGTCAACTCGGGGGCCGGCGTCGACGAGTGCGTGGAACAGATCGACATCGGCGGGCCGTCCATGGTGCGCGCGGCCGCCAAGAACCATCCGAGCGTCGCCGTGGTCGTCGATCCACTGGGCTACGACGGTGTGTTGGCGGCGGTGCGAGCCGGTGGCTTCACTCTGGATGAGCGAAAGAAGCTGGCGGCATTGGCATTCCGGCATACCGCCGAGTACGACGTAGCCGTCGCATCCTGGATGGAGTCGGTACTGGCACCCGAGAATGGTTCTGCGAAAGCGCCGGCGTCGCTGCCGCCATGGCTCGGGGCGACGTTCCGGCGCGCTGCCGTGTTGCGTTACGGCGAAAACCCGCACCAGCAGGCCGCACTCTACTGTGACGACGGCGGGTGGCCGGGGCTGGCACAGGCCGAGCAGTTGCATGGAAAAGAGATGTCCTACAACAACTACACCGACGCCGACGCAGCATGGCGTGCGGCGTTTGACCACGAGGACACCTGCGTCGCGATCATCAAGCATGCCAACCCGTGCGGCATCGCGGTGTCGTCGTCTTCGGTGGCCGACGCCCATCGAAAGGCCCACGACTGTGATCCACTGTCTGCCTTCGGCGGTGTGATCGCGGCGAACACCGAGGTCAGCGTCGAGATGGCCCAGACCGTCGCCGGCATCTTCACCGAGGTGATCATCGCGCCGGCCTATGAGCCAGGAGCGGTGGAGGTCCTGGCCGCCAAGAAGAACATCCGCGTGCTCCTCGCCTCCGAGCCGCGACAGCGTGGGACCGAGTTCCGGCAAGTCAGCGGCGGCCTCCTGGTCCAACAGCGCGACGCCATCGACGCCACCGGCGACGATGTCGACAACTAGACCCTGGCCGCCGGGTCGCCGGCCGACCCGTCGACGATCGCCGATCTCGTGTTCGCGTGGCGGACCTGCCGGGCGGTCAAGTCCAACGCGATTGTGATCGCCAAAGACGGGGCGACGATCGGCGTGGGTATGGGTCAGGTCAACCGGGTGGACGCGGCTCGTCTGGCGGTCGATCGGGCCGGTGACCGCAGCGCGGACGGGGTCGGGGCATCCGATGCGTTCTTCCCCTTCCCCGATGGCCTGGAGACATTGATGCGAGCCGGCGTGAAGGCAGTGGTGCATCCCGGCGGCTCGGTGCGCGACGACGAAGTGACCGCTGCTGCCGAAGCGGCCGGGATCACGCTGTATCTCACAGGAGCGCGTCACTTCGCGCACTGAGGCTTCGGGGCCGCCGGTGAGCGCGCCCAAAATGCCAGCTTATGGCGGTGCGTCGGGTGCAAACACGCGCCCTCGCGGGCAGGGGTCGTAGCGTGGAGACGTGACTCCACCTAACGACCTCCCTCGTACGATCGGCGAACTGCGGGCAACTGGGCATCAGGAACGCAACATCAAGGCCGAGATGCGCGACAATCTGCTGGCCGCGTTGGCTGACGGTCGGCGTCCATGGGCCGGCATCCTGGGTTTCGACGACACCGTCATCCCACAGCTGGAACGTGCGCTCATTGCCGGACACGACGTCGTATTGCTCGGTGAACGCGGACAGGGCAAGACGCGGCTGCTGCGCGCCTTGACCGGTCTGCTCGACGAGTGGACGCCCGTCATCGCCGGCGCCGAGCTCGGTGAGCACCCCTACAGCCCGATCACTCCGGAGTCGATCCGCAGGGCTGCGGACTCTGGAGATGACCTGCCGGTGACCTGGCGACACCGCAGCGAGCGTTACGCCGAGAAGCTGGCCACCCCAGACACCAGCGTCGCCGACCTGGTCGGCGACATCGACCCCATCAAGGTCGCTGAGGGCCGCAGTCTCGGCGACCCTGAAACCATCGCCTATGGACTGATTCCGCGGGCGCACCGCGGCATCGTCGCGGTCAACGAGCTTCCCGACCTGGCCGAGCGCATCCAAGTGGCGATGCTCAACGTGATGGAAGAACGCGACATCCAGGTTCGCGGCTACACGCTGCGGCTTCCCCTGGACGTGCTGGTAGTCGCCAGCGCCAATCCCGAGGATTACACCAACCGCGGCCGCATCATCACCCCGATCAAGGACCGGTTCGGCGCCGAGATCCGCACGCACTACCCGCTTGAACTCGACGCCGAGGTGGGTGTGATCAACCAGGAGGCTCAGCTGGCCGCCGAAGTTCCCGATTATCTGCTGCAAATCCTGGCCCGATTCGCTCGCAGTCTGCGGGAGTCGAACTCCATCGACCAGCGTTCCGGGGTGTCCGCGCGTTTCGCGATTGCCGCCGCTGAGACCGTCGCTGCGTCCGCGCGCCACCGGGCAGCGGTGCTCGGTGAGCAGGATGCCGTCGCGCGTGTCGTCGACCTAGGGACTGTGATCGACGTGCTCCGCGGCAAATTGGAGTTCGAATCCGGCGAGGAGGGACGCGAGCAGGCCGTGCTGGAGCACCTGCTGCGGCGGGCTACGGCCGACACCGCGCAGCGATTGCTGGGAGGGATCGATGTGGGGCCGATCGTCACCGCGATTGAGCACGGTTCGCCGGTCACCACCGGGGCGCGGGTATCGGCACGAGAAGTCCTGGCTGCGCTCCCTGAAGTGCCCGCGGTGGCCGAGATCCAGCGGCGCCTCGATGCCCGGTCCGACGGTCAGCGCGCCGCCGCGACCGAGTTGGCGCTCGAGGCGCTCTATCTCGCGAAACGAATCGACAAGGTCTCCGAGGAAGGCGAAACCGTCTATGGCTAGAGGCGCGACGATCAAGCAGCGAGGGACGAGCAGCGTTGAGGAGCGCGACCGGAATGGTTAGGCGCACGACGCGTTATTCCCCCTACACCGGCGGCCCTGATCCGCTGGCGCCCCCGGTCGACTTGCGCGAGGCGCTCGAGGCGATCGGGCAGGATGTCATGGAAGGTACTTCTCCGCGTCGGGCTCTGTCGGAATTGCTCAGGCGCGGATCGCCGAACATGCCGGGCGCCGACAAACTGGCTGCAGAGGCCAATCGGCGCAGACGGGAGCTGTTGCAGCGCAACAACCTCGATGGCACCCTGGCTGACATCAAGGAGTTGCTCGACGAAGCGGTGCTGGCCGAGCGCAAGGAGTTGGCGCGCGCTCTCGATGACGATGCCCGATTCGGGGAGTTGCAACTGGAGTCCCTCTCGCCCTCTCCGGCCAAGGCCGTTCAGGAGCTCTCCGAGTACGACTGGCGTTCGCAGGAGGCGCGCGAGAAGTACGAGCAGATCAGGGATCTGCTCGGCCGCGAGATGCTCGACCAGAGGTTCGCCGGGATGAAACAGGCGATGGAGAACGCCACCGACGAGGACCGCCAGCGGGTGAGCGACATGCTTGACGACCTCAACGACCTGCTCGACAAGCACGCCAGGGGTGAGGATTCGCCACAGGATTTTCAGGAATTCATGGCCAAGCACGGTGAGTTCTTTCCCGAGAATCCGAAGAACATCGAAGAGCTGCTCGACTCGTTGGCCAACCGCGCCGCGGCCGCCCAGCGGTTCCGCAACAGCCTGTCCGAACAGCAGCGCGCGGAGCTGGATGCGTTGGCACAGCAGGCGTTCGGCTCGCCTTCGCTGATGAACGCATTGAATCGGCTCGACGGTCACCTGCAGGCGGCGCGGCCGGGGGAGGATTGGACCGGCTCGCAGCGCTTCTCCGGAGGTGACCCGCTGGGTATGGGGGAGGGCGCGCAGGCGCTGGCCGATATCGCCGAGCTCGAGCAGTTGGCCGAGCAGCTCTCGCAGAGCTATGCCGGGGCCACCATGGATGACGTTGACCTTGACATGTTGGCCCGACAGCTCGGGGATGAAGCTGCTCTCAACGCGCGCACCCTCGCCGAGATGGAGCGGGCGCTGATGAACCAGAGCTTCCTGGATCGGGGATCAGATGGGCAGTGGCGACTGTCCCCCAAAGCGATGCGTCAACTCGGCCAGGCGGCATTGCGTGATGTGGCGCAACAACTCTCGGGGCGCCACGGTGAGCGTGACACCCGTCGGGCCGGTGCCGCGGGCGAGTTGACGGGCGCCACCCGGCCTTGGCAGTTCGGCGACACCGAACCGTGGAACGTCACCCGCACACTCACCAATTCAGTGGTGCGTGAGTCGGGAAGCCCTGCGGACCGTTCGAGCCCAATTATCCGTATGAAGGTCGAGGACGTCGAGATCTCCGAGACCGAGACTCGCACCCAGGCAGCGGTGGTGTTGTTGGTCGACACGTCCTTCTCGATGGTGATGGAGAACCGCTGGCTACCGATGAAGCGCACAGCGCTGGCGCTCAGTCACCTGGTCAGTACCCGGTTTCGGTCGGACTCGCTGCAGATCGTTGCTTTCGGCCGGTATGCCCGCACCGTGACCGCCACCGAGCTGACCGGAATGGAGGGTGCCTACGAGCAGGGCACCAACCTGCACCACGCGCTGGCGCTGGCCAGCCGGCATCTGCGGCGACACCCCAACGCTCAACCGGTGGTCCTCGTCGTCACCGACGGTGAGCCGACTGCGCACCTGGAGGACTGGGACGGTACCGGGAGTTCGGTGTTTTTTGACTACCCGCCGCACCCCCGGACCATCGGGTACACAGTCAAGGGCTTCGACGAGATCGCCAGGCTGGGGGCGCAGGTGACGATCTTTCGGCTCGGCAGCGATCCCGGTCTGGCGCGATTCATCGACCAGGTTGCCCGCCGGGTCGGTGGGCGGGTGGTGGTGCCCGACCTGGACGGACTGGGTGCCGCAGTGGTCGGTGACTACCTGAGTGCCAAACGTCGCCGCTGAACAATCCGAAACGTCGCCGCTCGCCAAAACACCCAGCTCAGGCGGTGTCGGTGCGCTTCCTGCGTTTCACGTTGACACTGCCCCACACCGAGAAACCGCGAATCCGCACGCATGGCGCGCCGGGCGAACCTTCGCCGTCAACTTTCTGGTCGAAGCTTCCCATCACACCGACCCCCTTCAGATCGAGATTGATCTCGGGCGGTACGACGATCGTCTGCCCGCCCATGATCGAATACGAGCGGATTTCGACGTCAGGCGAGGTGAAGTCGGCGTAGCGCAGGTCGAGCACCCCGCCACCCCATAAGGCGAAAGTGGTCAACCGCTGGGGCACATTCCAACGGCCCCGGCGTTCAAAGCCGGTCAGGATCGCCAGCAGCAACGTCGACGGCGCCGGATGGCACATTCCACCGCGACCCTGCGTGACTGCTCCCGGAAGATCGGCCGACAGCCGGTCGAGTTCGTCGTAGGTTTGCGCAGCGTAAGCCCTGGTCAGCCGATCCTCGTACTCATTGAGTTGCAGCGTGCCCGACTCCGCGGCATCAGACAGTAGTTGCGCAATCTGAATTCGGTCGGTATCGGCGGCCTGCATCGAGCCGTGCCGCGACGCGGGGTCGTTCACTTCGGCCTTCTCATCCTTGCGCAAACGCACATCACCTACGAGCGTACGACGAACGTCGGCACAGGCAAGTGACTTGACGAAACCGTAAGTCTTATCCGGACACGGTGTAGGTCACCCGGCCCAGTTGGGGGGGCGCTTCTGCAGGAATGCCAGCATTCCCTCCCGCGCCTCGTCGGAGACGAACAGCGTCCCTGAGTGTCGAGTCAGGCGCTCTGCGTGGCGATCGAAGTCCTCCAAGATGGATGCCGTCGTCAAGGCCTTCGACTCGGCAAGGCCCTGCGGTGAACCCAGGGCGATCTCGGATGCCAACTTCGTGACGGTTGCCGCCACGTCATCGGAGGCGACGGTGATGAGCCCCATCTCGGCGGCCGCAGTGGCGCCGAACCTTTCGCCGGTGACGAAGTAGCGGCCCGCGGCGCGCGCCGTCATCTTCGGCAACAGAGTCAGCGAGATGATCGACGGTGCGACTCCGATGCGGGCCTCGCTGAGCGCGAAGGTGCTGGAATCCCCGGCAACGGCGATATCGCACGCGCCGACCAAGCCCAAGCCGCCGGCCCGGACGTGCCCGTCGATCGCCGCGATGACGGGCAGCGGTAACTCGAGGATCCTGCGCAGTAGGCGGGTCAATTCTCGCGCCCGTTCGGCGACCAGTTCGGCGGGATCCTGGGTCGCACCGTCCGTTGCTGCCTGGCTGAGATCAGCGCCGGCGCAGAACGTTCCGCCGGTGTGACCGAGAACGACAACCCGCACGCCCGGCTCTTCTGACGCCCAGGTGAATCCCTGGTGCAGCTGTTCGACCAGCGCAGTGGAAAGCGCATTGCGATTGCGCGGCGAATTCAGGGTGAGCCGGGCAATCGGGCCCTCGACGGTGAACTGGACCAGGGTGTCCATCAGTACGACCGCGGGAGGCCCAGGGACGTCTGCGCCACGAAGTTGAGGACCATCTCGCGGCTGACCGGTGCGATCCGTGCCAGCCGGGACGCGGTCAGGACTGAGGCGATGCCGTACTCCTTGGTCAGGCCGTTGCCCCCCAAACACTGAACCGCCTGGTCGACGGCACGCACCGACGCTTCGCCGGCGGCGTATTTCGCCATGTTCGCGGCTTCTGCCGAGCCTCCGTCGTCGCCTAGGTCATAGAGGCTGGCTGCCTTCTGCATCATCAACTTGGCCAGCTCGATCTCGATGTGGTTCTGCGCCAGCGGGTGCGAGAGCCCCTGATGCGCCCCGATGGGTGTCTTCCACACTTGACGGGTCTTTACGTAGTCGACCGCTTTGTCGATCGCGAAGCGGCCCATTCCGACCGCGCTGGCGGCGCCCATGATGCGCTCAGGGTTCAACCCCGCGAACAGCTGTGCGATCGCCGCATCCTCGGCGCCGACCAGCGCATCTGCGGGCAGCCGCACCTCATCCATGAATACCTGAAACTGAAACTCAGGGCTGACGATCTCCATCGGGATCTTGGTGAACGTGAAACCCGGTGTGTCGGTCGGCACTACGAACAATGCGGGACGCAACGATTCGGACTTCGCTGCTCCGTCCGATTGGACAGCCCGGCTGACAACCAGCACCGCCTGCGCCTGGTCGACCCCGGAGATGTACACCTTCTGCCCGGAGAGAATCCAGTCGCTGCCGTCACGGCGCGCGGTCGTGGTGATCTTGTGGGAGTTCGACCCGGCATCGGGTTCGGTGATGGCGAACGCCATGGTGATCGACCCATCGGCGATTCCGGGGACCCAGCGCTTCTTCTGGTCCTCGGTGCCGAACTTCGAGATGATGGTGCCGTTGATGGCCGGGGAAACCACCATCATGAGCAACGCTGCGCCACCAGCGGCCATCTCCTCCATCACCAGGCTCAACTCGTACATACCTGCCCCGCCACCGCCGTACTCCAAGGGCAAGTTCACTCCGATGAAGCCGAGTTTTCCTGCCTCGGTCCATAATTCATCGGTGTGCTGTCCAGCGCGGGCCTTCTCTAGGTAGTAGTCCTGTCCGTAGTTGGCGGTCATTGCGGCCACCGCCTTGCGCAGCGCTCGCTGTTCTTCGGTCTCGACAAAGCCGTTGAGCATGAGTGTCCTTCTCCTAGTCGGTCACGTGATCCGGGTGGCTATCCGCGTTATCCACTCGGGCGAGGACGGCGCCGACTTCGACCTGGCGGCCGGGTTCGACGTTGAGTTCGACGAGCACACCGTCTGCCGGCGCGGTGATGGTGTGCTCCATTTTCATCGCCTCCAGCCAGATCAACGGCTGCCCCGCGGTCACCGCGTCGCCGACCCCGGCTCCCACCCGCAGGACCGATCCCGGCATCGGCGCAAGCAACGAACCGTGAGCGAGCGCATTGTCGGGATCGGGAAATCGGGGTAGCGGGTCGAGGTGCACTGCGCCGCCGGGGGAATTGACGAAAATCTGCTCAGAACCGTTTTCGTTGTATCTGGCAACGTCGAACGGGTGATCTACCCCGGCGACGGTGAGGACGACGTGTGCGGGTGTGGCAGAGGTCAACGTGATCTCATCGTGATCTGCGATATGCACACCGGTGCGGGTGAAGCGGTACCGAACCTCATGGTTCTCACCGTTGGCGTCTTGGTAACACTTGGTTTGATATCCCGACGGGAGATTGCGCCACCCGCTGGGGACACTACCGAAAACTGTTGCAGTGCTGCGGTTATACGCTGCATCTGCCAGTGCCGCCGCGACGGCGGCCAGTTCTGGTGCGCGGCTGTCTCCGCTGGGGGCGGCGAGCGCTGGAAGACCGTGGGTGTCGAAGAACGCGGTGTCGGTCGATCCATCGAGGAAGGCCGGGTGGCGCAGAACATTGACGAGCAGGTCGCGGTTGGTGCTGACGCCGTGGATGCGGGCCCGGGCGAGGGCATCGGCGAGCAAGCCTGCGGCCTGCCGCCGCGTCGCTGCGTAGGAGATGACCTTGGCGATCATCGGGTCGTAGAAGACCGAGATCACCGATCCGTCAGTTATGCCCGAGTCCAGACGCACTCCGCTCCTGTCGATGGGGCCGAACTCCACGGCTGCGTTCGGCACACTGAAGTGGTGCACCGCTCCGGCCTGCGGTTGCCAGTTCTTGGCCGGGTTCTCGGCGTAAAGCCTGGCTTCGATCGATGAGCCCCGCGGGGTCGGCGGTGCGGAGCCCAGTGGCGCGCCGTCGGCGACCGACAGTTGCAGTTCGACGAGGTCCACTCCGGAGGTGAGCTCGGTGACGGGGTGCTCCACCTGCAGGCGCGTGTTCATCTCCAGGAAGTAGAACTCCCCGGCTGAATCAGCGTCTCGGGAGGCCATGAAC
>Ga0114921_10000074_pt1 | contig 40253 bp, 30 predicted proteins | sample BentaG_FD_87016 | JGI IMG/M metagenome (GOLD analysis project Ga0114921, IMG submission 87016) | Deep subsurface microbial communities from South Atlantic Ocean to uncover new lineages of life (NeLLi) - Benguela_00093 metaG | ecosystem: Environmental > Aquatic > Marine > Oceanic > Sediment ... | reverse complement strand
GGTTCTGCGCTTTGCGAACATGGAGTTGCTCGAAAGCGTCGCCCCGGCCCGACCCAGCCGTTGGCGCCACCTTCCGGCTACCTTGCTGATTCTGTCGATGGTGATGTTCACCATTGCGATGGCAGGTCCCACGAACGACGTCCGGATCCCCAGGAACCGCGCCGTGGTAATGCTGGTAGTCGATGTGTCGCAGTCGATGCGAGCCACAGATGTCGAGCCGAACCGACTGGCGGCCGCCCAGGAGGCGGCCAAGCAGTTCGCAGATCAGCTGACGGCCGGCATCAATCTTGGCCTGATCGCCTACGCCGGCACCGCTACCGTGCTGGTCTCGCCGACTACGAACCGGGAGGCGACCAAGAATGCGATCGACAAGCTGCAGCTGGCCGACCGCACGGCAACCGGCGAGGGCATCTTCACGGCGCTGCAGGCAGTCGCCACGGTGGGAGCGGTTATCGGCGGAGGCGATGAGCCACCGCCGGCACGCATCGTGCTGATGTCTGATGGCAAGGAGACCGTCCCGTCGAATCCGGACAACCCCAAGGGCGCGTACACTGCCGCGCGCACCGCTAAAGACCAGGGTGTACCCATCTCGACGGTGTCTTTCGGGACGCCTTACGGCTACGTCGAGATCAACGAGCAGCGGCAACCGGTCCCGGTGGACGACGAGATGCTCAAAGAGATCGCGGAGCTCTCGGGGGGCGACGCGTTCACCGCCTCCAGCCTGGCCCAGCTCAAGGACGTGTTCACCAACCTCCAGGAGCAGATCGGTTACGAGACCATCAAGGGCGATGCCAGTGTGGGCTGGCTACGGCTCGGCGCGCTGGTGCTCGCCGCTGCGGCGCTGGGCGCCCTGCTGATCAACCGTCGTCTGCCCAACTGAGCACGCACGTGGGCGATTTCAGACTCGACCAGGTGAGAGGTTAAGTTGACGGTCATGAGTCTGACCGAGAATCCTGCCGACCCGGCCGGCGTCGCCGGGGGCGGCCGGCCCCCTTTAGTTGCCCGTTCGGTGCTGGTCACCGGTGGAAACCGGGGTATCGGGCTGGCTGTGGCACGTCGCCTTGCCGCTGACGGGCACAAGGTCGCCGTCACCCACCGCGGTTCGGGTGCGCCCGAGGGTTTGTTCGGTGTGCGATGCGACGTCACCGACAGCGCCGCCGTCGACGCCGCTTTCAAAGAAGTGGAAGCCCACCAGGGGCCGGTCGAGGTCCTGGTGTCGAACGCGGGTATCGCTGCGGACGCATTCCTCATGCGGATGACCGAGGAGAAATTCGAGAAGGTTCTCGACGCGAACCTCACCGGGGCGTTCCGGGTGGCCCAGCGGGCATCGCGCAGCATGCAGCGCAAGCGGTTCGGTCGGATGATCTTCGTGGGCTCGGTCTCCGGCACCTGGGGCATCGGCAACCAGGCCAATTACGCAGCCTCCAAGGCCGGTCTGATCGGGATGGCCCGATCGATCGCTCGCGAGCTGTCAAAGGCCGGGATCACCGCAAATGTGGTGGCCCCGGGCTACATTGACACCGAAATGACCCGCGCGCTGGATGAAAGGATTCAGGAGGGGGCATTGGAATTCATCCCGGCGAAGCGGGTCGGCACCGCCGAAGAGGTCGCGGGGGCCGTCAGCTTCCTGGCGTCCGAAGACGCGAGTTACATCTCCGGTGCGGTGATCCCCGTCGACGGCGGCATGGGAATGGGCCACTAGAGAAGAAGAGATAAGGACTTTCACTGTGACGTTTCTTCAAGGCAAGCGGATCCTCGTCACGGGGATCATCACGGACTCGTCGATCGCATTCCACATCGCCAAGGTCGCGCAAGAGGCCGGTGCCGAACTGGTGCTCACCGGATTCGACCGGATGAAACTGATCCAGCGCATCGCCGACCGGCTGCCGAATTCGGCTCCCTTGTTGGAACTCGATGTACAGAACGAGGAGCACCTGGCTTCGCTGGCCGACCGAATCGGCGACGTCATCGGCGCCGGTAACAAGCTCGACGGTGTGGTGCATTCGATCGGGTTCATGCCGCAGACCGGAATGGGGGTGAACCCGTTCTTCGACGCGCCGTACGAGGATGTCGCCAAGGGCATTCACATCTCCGCGTTCTCCTACGCATCGCTGGCCAAAGCGGTTCTGCCGGTGATGAACTCCGGTGGCGGCATCGTCGGCATGGACTTCGATCCCACTCGCGCGATGCCGGCTTACAACTGGATGACCGTCGCCAAGAGCGCCCTGGAATCGGTCAACCGATTCGTCGCCCGGGAGGCCGGCAAAGTAGGCGTGCGGTCGAATCTCGTCGCCGCGGGACCGATCCGGACGCTGGCCATGAGCGCGATCGTCGGCGGCGCGCTGGGCGACGATGCCGGAGCGCAGATTCAATTGCTCGAAGAGGGCTGGGATCAGCGCGCACCGCTGGGCTGGAATATGAAGGACCCGACTCCGGTGGCCAAGACAGTGTGTGCGCTGCTGTCGGACTGGCTTCCGGCGACAACGGGCACCATCATCTACGCCGACGGCGGGGCGAGCATTTAACTCCTGTGATGAACCCCCTAGGCACCGACGGCCCTGACGCGCTGCTGCTGCTCTCGTTCGGCGGCCCGGAGGGCCCCGAGCAGGTCATGCCGTTCCTCGAGAACGTCACTCGGGGGCGGGGAATCCCCGCCGAGCGTCTGGCGGCTGTCGCGGAGCACTACCTGCATTTCGGCGGCGTGTCGCCGATTAACGGCATCAACCGCGATCTGATCGTCGCGATTGAGACGGAGCTGGCACGACGGGGCATGGACATGCCCGTCTACTTCGGCAACCGCAACTGGAAACCCTACATCGAGGATGCCGTCGCGCAGATGCGGGACAACGGAATTCAGCGCGCGGCCGTGTTCTCGACCTCGGCCTGGGGTGGCTATTCCGGCTGCACCCAGTACCAGGAGGACATCGTGCGCGGTCGGGCGTCTGCCGGTCACCAAGCCCCCGAGCTGACCAAACTGAGGCAGTACTTCGATCACCCGTTACTGGTGGAGATGTTCGCCGACGCCATCCGGGAAGCGGCCGCGACGCTGCCCGAGTCGGTGCGTAGCGGTGCCCGACTGGTGTTCACCGCCCATTCAATCCCGTTGCGCGCCGCCTCGCGCTGCGGGCCTGATCTCTACGAACGCCAGGTCGGATATACCTCCGCCCTGGTGGCTGCGGCAGCGGGATACCGCGAGTACGACCAGGTATGGCAGTCGCGGTCCGGTCCGCCGCAGGTGCCGTGGCTGGAGCCCGATGTCGGCGATCATCTGAATGTGCTGGCTCGCGCTGGTACCGAGGCGGTGATCGTCTGCCCGGTGGGTTTCGTCGCCGACCATATCGAGGTGGTCTGGGATCTCGACCATGAACTGGCTCAGCAGGCCGCCGATGCCGGGATCGCGTTCGCGCGGGCCACGACGCCCAACGCTCAGCCCCGCTTCGCACAGTTGGTCGTCGGCCTGGTCGACGAGTTGCGCCTGAATCTACCGGCCGCCAGGGCCGGGGGAGCCGATGCGGTGCCGGGGTATGGCTGCAGCGTCAACGGGGCGTTGTGCACCCCGGCTTGTTCGGGCTGAACGCTAACCGCGCCATGCCGATTGAAGGATGGAACTGACCGCGGCCAACCGCGCCGAGCGGACCACCGAGGTCAACGGGCGCAGTGCATCGCTGGCAAGTTGAACCTCCGAGGAGCTCTGCAGACCACTCGGGATGAGCCCGGAACTGACGGTGATGATGGCGTCCACGTGCGCTGCGTTCTCCAGGACCCGCGCCGCCCTGGTTGGGGCGTGGTCGGGAATTCGGTGCGCCTGGGTGGACTCGAGGACCTCTTCGACCATCCTGCGCGGGTCGTCGAGTCCGCCTCCGGGGGCGTCTGCGCGCAGTGCCCCGAGTGCGTCGGCCGCGGCGCGCACCGCGCTGCGCAGCGTGTACTCCGCGTCGCCGAGATCGACATGCTCAGCTGCCGGCATGGCGGAAAGGGAGTACGCCGTCCAGGACAACGAGGACAACGAGGACAACGAGGACAACTCGGGCCCGCACTCGAACCCACTCCCGATGTCGGCGGAGTCCTCGTACTCGAAATCGGGTACGAGACCGACCGCGGAATCGGGCTGTCCGACGATGATCGCCTCACCGGCAGCGATCGCGTCTCGACCGAACTGTGTGCCCGGTGGCAGGCCCCGCACGTCGCCGGGGATCGGAAGTGCCAGCGCAATCGTGGGCGAGGATCCGGCCGGCCGAGCCGCGGTGCGCATCGTCTGGAGTAGGGAGACTGCGCCGGCGTCGTCTAGATCCGGCCACGGCAGTCCGGTTCGCTCCGCGGCGACCGAGTCGTAGGCGGTAACGGAATGCGTTGGGGCCCAGAGGGACAGCGCATCCAAGACGTCGTCTGGCGCGGCAGCGCCGGCGAGCCAGGCATTGGCCCATATCGACAACGAAACGCTGGGGCACCACATGATGCTGGCAGTGTAGTTGTTGGCTCTCGTTCTTACCTGCCGGTCCAGTCGGCCGCGCGCTAGGCTTTGGTTATGCCCCTTCCGCTGATCTGGCTGATCGCAGCACTGGCCCTCGCCGGGGCAGAGGCGCTCACCGGTGACTTGTTCCTGCTCATGCTCAGCGGCGGAGCGCTGGCCGCGGCTGGGTCCAGCTGGCTGCTCGATGGGCCGATCTGGGTCGACGGTCTGGTGTTCCTGCTGGTCTCGGTGCTGCTTCTGGTAGGGGTGCGCCCGGCGGTGCGGCGCCGGATGCAGTCCGGCAAGGGTCTGCTGGATCCGGCCAAGGCGCTCGAGGGCAGAAGCGCGCTGGTCCTCGATCGGGTCGCGCGCCATGAAGGGCAGGTCAAGCTCGAAGGCGAGGTCTGGACGGCCAGGCCCTACTACGAGCACGATGTTTACGAAGCCGGCGATCAGGTGACCGTGGTGCACATCGACGGTGCCACCGCCGTCGTCGGCAAGGTCATGTAGGCCCACAGCGGAATCAAGTTCGTCTGGAGAACCCGGGCGACAACGGAAGGAGCTGGTCATGGATGGTGCTGTTGCGGGGTTGGTCCTGCTGGGCGCGTTGGTGCTGTTCGCCGTCATCGTGGTGGCCAAGTCGGTCGCCTTGGTGCCTCAGGCCGAGGCAGCGGTGATCGAGCGCCTGGGGCGCTACAGCAAGACGGTGTCCGGGCAGCTGACGTTGCTACTGCCGTTCATCGACAAGATCCGGGCCCGGGTGGACCTCCGTGAGCGGGTGGTGTCGTTTCCTCCCCAGCCGGTGATCACCGAAGACAACCTCACCGTGAATATCGACACCGTCGTCTACTTCCAGGTGACCGAGCCACGGGCGGCGGTCTATCAGATCAGCAACTACATCGTCGGTGTCGAGCAGCTGACCACCACCACGCTGCGCAACGTGGTGGGTGACATGACCCTTGAGCAGACCCTGACCTCCCGTGACTCGATCAACGGCCAGTTGCGCGGTGTGCTCGACGACGCAACCGGGCGTTGGGACCTGCGGGTGGCGCGTGTCGAGTTGCGCAGCATCGATCCGCCGCCGTCGATTCAGGACTCGATGGAGAAGCAGATGCGGGCCGACCGGGAGAAGCGTGCGATGATCCTGACCGCCGAGGGTCACCGCGAGGCGTCGATCAAGCAGGCAGAAGGCCAGAAGCAGTCCCAGATCCTGGCCGCCGAAGGCGCCAAGCAGGCCGCCATCCTCGCCGCCGAGGCCGAGCGGCAGTCCCGCATGCTGCGTGCTCAGGGCGAACGGGCCGCCTCCTACCTGCGGGCCCAGGGTGAGGCCAAGGCGATCGAGAAGACGTTTGCCGCTATCAAGGCGGGTCGCCCGACCCCGGAGATGCTGGCCTACCAGTACCTGCAGACGTTGCCGGAGATGGCCAAGGGCGAGGCGAACAAGGTCTGGCTGGTGCCCAGCGATTTCGGTGGGGCCCTGCAGGGCTTCGCCAAGATGCTGGGTGCGCCGGGCGAGGACGGGGTGTTCCGGTACACGCCGTCGCCGGTGGACGTGAACCTGCCCAAGCCCGAGGATGACTCCGCCGAGGTTGCCGAGTGGTTCAACACTCAAACCGACCCGGCGATCGCCCAGGCCGTCGCCCAGGCGGTGGCGGAGGCACGCACCCCGGTCGCGGGGACCCTCGACGGGCCGCGACAGTATCCGCCGCTCTCGGAGCAGGCGCAGCCGCCTGCGCCCAAATATCCTCAGGCGCAACCTCCGGCACCGCGTCACGGTGCCGCAGATGATGGGCGCGCTGACCGATAAGAGGACCTACGCGCTGCTGGCCGCGCTTCAGGCCGGCGACGCGGTCGCCTGCGCTATTCCGCTGGCGCCCATCGCCAAGACGCTCGATGACGTCGGCCTTGATCCGCGGCTGCGACCGGTGCTGCCGATCGTCAAGGGCGCCTCGGCGGTTGGGCTGGCATCGGTGTACCGCTTCCCGGCCTTGGCCCGGGTCACCACCTTCATGCTGACGGTCTACTTCGCATTGGCCGTCGCGTTCCACGTCAAGGTGAAGGACTGGAGCCCGAGCCTGGTGGCCGCAGCGTCGTTGCTCGCGCTTTTCGGGGCGATGACGGCGAAGGGGCCTGCGGTCAACCGGCGCTGATCGCAGACTCCGCGGGTTCTGCCGATGGGCCGTCGGATGCGCCGGTTCGATGGCGACTTTGGGCCCTGATCTCGTAGACTAGCCCCGCCATGCCGACGCTTGCGGTGCACAGCGAGACCAGGAACAGCAGGGGACTGATATTCCCGGTGAGGGCGTCACCGAGGATGACGACCGCGGCGGTGCCGGGCAGTAACCCGAAGAAAGTCGCCAGTGTGTAGGGCAGCACCCGAACCGCCGACGAACCGGCCGCGTAGTTCAGCACCGAGAACGGGACGGCCGGAATCAGTCGCATCGACAACACGGTCGGCCAACCGCGCGCGGCGAGTCGCGCGTTCACTGCCTCCAGCCGTGGATGCGTCACGAGTCGGTCCAACTGCCAGCCCACCGCGCGGACGAGCAGCAGAGCGATGACCGCGCTGATCGTGCTCGCGAGCACCGCGATCGGCACCCCCAGGAACGGTCCGAACAGCAGGCCCGCCGCCAGCGTGAAGACGGTGCGCGGGAACGGGAACACCGTCACGAGGATGTGTGCGCCCAGGAAGGCCAGCGGGAACCACGGGCCCACCGATGTGGCCCAGTCCCGTAGCTGCACGGCAGTCGGCAGCGGAACCAGCACCGCAATGGCGACAAGTGCCACAATCGCGGTCAGGATGGTCACGAACCGGCGCTTGGGAACAGTCCTGAGTGTGGTGACCACCGCCGTGCGAACTGTGCGCAGCGTGCTGACGACGGACTTCACGCTTGCCAACAGTACGGGGCCGAAGCGACCGATCGGGGCCAGGGCGACCACCTCCTGCCATCGAGGTGCCGAGTCGGCCGACCAGCCCCCGGCGCCCCGTCTTCGATCATTTAGCCTGATAGCTGTGCAGAAACCCAGTGCCGGCGTCGCCGCGGGTGTAACCGGTGCCGATCTCGACCGATGGCGCTCTGCGGTGGCGGGTGTTCTGACCAAGACCACCCGGCGCGACCCTGCCGATCTGCCCGCGGAACCAGAACGATTGCTGGATTCGCAGACCTACGACGGCTTCCCGATCCGGCCTCTGTACACCAGCGTGGACGAACACGCCGAGCCGAGTTTGCCGGGCCGCTGGCCTTTCGTCCGCGGCGGCGATGCGCTGCGGGACGTGAAGTCGGGCTGGAAGGTCGCCGAGGCCTTTCCAGCCGACGGGTCGACTGCCGAGGAGAGCAATGGGTTGGTGCTGCTCGCGTTGACCGAGGGCGTCAGCGCACTGGTGCTCAAGGTCGGCGACGGGGAGGTCTCCGCGGACGGCGTTCCGCCGGCAGATCTCGGTCGTTTGCTCGATGGCGTGTTCCTCGACCTCGTGCCCGTTGTCTTCGACATCGCAGGTGAGGGTTCGGCCTATGTCGCCACGGCTGAGGCGGTGCTTGCCCTGCTGACCGGACTCGACGACGATCAGCGGTCCCGGTTGTCGGTGGACCTGGGCGCCGATCCACTGACTGCCCAGCTGTCCGGACGGCCCGCCGCCAGTATCGGTGACGTCCTCACGACCGCGGACACGTTCACCGGATACGGCGGACACCTGCGGGCCATCACCGTCGACGGTCCGGCCTTCCATAACCTGGGTGCCAGTGCATCGTGGGAACTCGGCGCCTCCATCGCCGCGGGCATCGCCTATCTGCGCCTGTTGGTCGAGGCGGGTCTACCTACCGCCGTGGCGCTCAGACAGATCAGTTTCCGGTTCGCGGCCGACGACGACCAGTTCATGACTGTCGCGAAACTTCGTGTTGCGCGCCAACTCTGGGCCCGGGTCGCCGATGTGGTGGGGGAGCCTGACGCAGGTGCGGCGACCGTGCACGCCAGCACCTCGCTGGCGATGATGGCTCAGCGCGATCCATGGGTGAACATGGTGCGCACCACAGTGGCAGCATTCTCGGCGGGCGTCGGTGGTGCCGACACCGTGCTCGTGCACCCGTTCGATGTCGCGATTCCCGGCGGGTTCCCCGGCACTGCGCGCAGTTTTGCGCGACGGATCGCCCGAAACACCCAGTTGCTGTTGCTCGAAGAGTCCCATGTCGGCCGCGTGCTCGACCCGTCGGGCGGGTCATGGTTCGTCGAGGACCTCACCGGCCAACTTGCCGAGCAGGCGTGGGGGCACCTTCAGGAGATCGAGGCCAAGGGAGGTTTCGTCGCCGCCAGGGACTACATCAGCGGGTGCATCTCGGAGGTGGCGCAGGCCCGCGCGGAGGACATCGCGCATCGGCGCACCGCGCTGACCGGGGTCAATGAATATCCCGATCTCTCTGAATGTGCTCTTCCGCAGGGTGATTCGCTACCCCATGTACTGCGATACGCGGCGGGTTTCGAAACGTTGCGGAACCGCTCGGATGTCTTCCTGGATCAGGCGGGTAGGCGGCCGACGGTGCTGCTACTGCCGCTGGGGCCATTGGCTGAGCACAACAAGGGCACCACATTCACCTCGAACCTGCTGGCCTGCGGCGGCATCCAGGCAGTCGACCCTGGCCCAGTGGACGCCGCCGGGGTCGGTCAGGCAGTAGCTGACGCCGGCGGCGCCGAGATTGCCGTGATCTGCGGTACCGATGCCCGCTGCGCGAACGAGGCCTCGGGTGTCGTCGAGGCTGCCCGGTAGGCTGGTGTGCGCCACATTCTGCTGGCCGGAGCGAAGAAGTCTGTCGCTGAAGCTGATTCGAAACCCGACGGCTATCTGACCGCCACGATCGATGCGGTCGGGGAACTGTCGGATCTGTTGACTCGATTGGGGGCATGACGGGATGGCCACGCACCAAACGACTGGCGAGACGATTCCGGAGACCAGCGCGACCATCGGCAGTTTCGCCGAGGTGCCCCTGCAGGGTAAGCGCGCTCCGGTGGCGTCCACTGCTAAGGATGTGGCCGGCCAGACTTCCGCGGCGGCTGCCGCGCACGGTTACACCGCCGACCAATTGGACTGGGCCACCCCCGAAGGCATCGACGTCAAACCCGTCTACATCGCAGCCGATCGCGACGCGATCGTCAGAGCGGGATATCCGCTGTGCAGCATGCCCGGAGAGCCGCCATTCGTGCGGGGTCCCTACCCGACGATGTATGTGAACCAGCCGTGGACGATCCGTCAGTACGCCGGGTTCTCGACCGCTGCGGAATCCAATGCCTTCTATCGGCGCAATCTCGCCGCCGGCCAGAAGGGCCTCTCGGTGGCCTTCGACCTGGCTACGCACCGCGGCTACGACTCGGACCATCCGCGGGTGGCCGGAGACGTGGGAATGGCTGGGGTGGCCATCGATTCCATTCTCGACATGCGCCAGCTGTTCGATGGAATCGACCTGTCCTCGGTGTCGGTGTCGATGACGATGAACGGCGCGGTGCTGCCGATTCTCGCGTTGTATGTGGCCGCCGCGGAGGAGCAGGGGGTACCGCCCGAGAAGCTTGCCGGGACCATCCAGAACGACATCCTCAAAGAGTTCATGGTCCGCAACACCTACATATATCCGCCCAAGCCGTCGATGCGGATCATCTCCGATATCTTCGGCTACACAAGCCGGAAAATGCCCAAGTACAACTCGATCTCGATCTCGGGGTATCACATTCAGGAGGCCGGTGCCACCGCCGATCTGGAGCTGGCCTACACCCTGGCCGACGGGGTCGAGTACATCAAGGCCGGGCTTGATGCCGGGCTGGAGATCGACGAGTTCGCCCCGCGGCTGTCCTTCTTCTGGGGCATCGGCATGAACTTCTTCATGGAAGTCGCCAAGCTGCGCGCGGGTCGGCTGCTCTGGAGCGAACTTGTCGCAGAATTCGAGCCCCGGAACCCGAAATCGCAGTCATTGCGCACGCATTCGCAGACCTCAGGTTGGTCGTTGACGGCTCAGGACGCCTTCAACAACGTGGCCAGGACCTGTGTCGAGGCGATGGCCGCGACGCAGGGCCACACCCAGTCACTGCACACCAACGCGCTCGACGAAGCGCTCGCCCTACCGACAGACTTCGCGGCCCGCATCGCACGCAACACTCAGCTGTTGCTGCAGCAGGAGTCGGGCACCACCCGGCCCATCGACCCGTGGGGTGGCTCGTACTACGTGGAGTGGCTGACCTACCAGCTGGCGACACGCGCACGCTCGCACATCCAGGAGGTCGCCGCGCACGGCGGCATGGCCCAGGCCATCGATGAGGGCATTCCGAAGCTGCGCATCGAGGAAGCCGCCGCGCGGACCCAGGCACGCATCGACTCCGGACAGCAGACCGTGATCGGGGTCAACAAGTACCAGGTTTCCGCAGAGGGTACCGACCACGAGATCGAAGTCCTCAAGGTCGAGAACAGCCGGGTGCGTGCCGAGCAGATCGCCAAGCTCGAGCGTCTGCGCGCCGACCGCGATGACGCCGCGACGCAGACCGCGTTGGCAGAACTGTCCCGCGCGGCCGCGGCCACCGGCGGGCCGGATGGGCTGGGCAACAACCTTTTGGCGCTGGCGATCAATGCGGCGCGCGCCAAGGCGACGGTCGGGGAGATCTCCGACGCATTGGAGAAGGTGTACGGACGCCACCAGGCCGAGATCCGGACCATCGCCGGTGTGTACCGAGACGAGGTGGGCATAGGGCAAACTGGCGGGAAAATGTCAGCAGCAACTGAACTGGTCGAGAAGTTCGCCGAGGCCGACGGCCGCAGGCCCAGAATTCTGGTGGCCAAGATGGGTCAGGACGGCCATGACCGCGGACAGAAGGTGATCGCGACGGCCTTCGCCGACATCGGGTTCGACGTGGACGTCGGGCCGCTGTTCTCGACGCCGGATGAAGTGGCTCGTCAGGCCGCCGACAACGACGTGCACGTGGTCGGAGTGTCTTCCCTTGCCGCCGGTCACCTGACCCTGGTTCCTGCGTTGCGCGATGCACTCGCCGAGGTCGGCAGGCCGGACATCATGATTGTCGTCGGTGGGGTCATTCCCCCGGGCGACTTCGACGAACTCTACGCCGCCGGCGCCACTGCCATTTTTCCGCCGGGCACCGTCATCGCCGACGCGGCGATCGGTCTGCTGGACGAGCTGGCCGAACGCCTCGGTTACCCGCTGAGTTAGATGAGCCAACCGATCAGAGAGTTGGCCGCCGCGGTCCGCGATGGCGACCGCTCGGCGCTGGCGAGGGCGATCACGCTGGTGGAGTCAGCCCGTGCCGACCACCGGCAGCGGGCCCAGGAGTTGCTGCTGGAGCTGTCCCCGGCAAGCGGGACGCGCCCTCGGCCCGATGCCGGCAACGGCCTGCGCGTCGGCATCACCGGAGTTCCCGGGGTGGGCAAGTCGACCAGCATCGAGGCGCTCGGGATGTACCTGATCGAGCAGGGATTCCGGGTGGCCGTACTCGCCGTGGATCCCTCGTCCACCCGCACCGGTGGCTCGATTCTGGGGGACAAGACCCGCATGGCGCGCCTGGCGGTTCACCCCGACGCCTACATCCGGCCCTCACCCACCTCGGGGACGCTCGGCGGTGTCACCAGGGCGACCCGCGAGACGATCGTCTTGCTGGAAGCGGCGGGCTACGACGTCATCCTGGTGGAGACCGTCGGGGTGGGTCAGTCCGAGGTGGCGGTTGCCAACATGGTGGATACCTTCGTGTTCCTGACGATGGCCCGGACCGGCGATCAACTGCAGGGCATCAAGAAGGGCGTGCTCGAACTCGCCGACATCATCGTCGTCAACAAAGCCGACGGGGAGCATGCCGTCGAGGCCAAGGCCGCCGCGCGGGAGTTGGCCGGCGCCATCCGCCTGATCTACCCGCGGGAAACCCTCTGGCGTCCGCCGGTCTTGACGATGAGCGCGCTGGACGGAACCGGCTTGCCCGAGGTTTGGGAAACCGTGCTCAGGCATCGGGACGTGCTCACCGAGGCAGGGGAGTTCGACGCCCGCCGGCGCGCTCAGCAGGTGCAGTGGACCTGGTCGATGGTCCACGACGCGGTCCTGGACCGGGTGTTGACCAGCCCAGGCGTGCGCGAGGCCCGTGCCGACATCGAGCGCCGGGTTCGCAGCGGAGAGTTGACTCCGGCGCTTGCTGCGCAGCAGATCCTGGACGCCGCCGACCAGCAGCCGACGGGCGCTGGTTAACAAATCGGTAACTCCACGGTTCTTTGCCGCTCACCGGGGTAAATTCGAATCATTGTGACGGGCGTCAATAACCCGGAGCGCGGCGCGGGGCTCCGATACGGTGTCGACGGTTCGGCCCTGCCGCGTGGTGTCCAGGGCGCAGCCGATCAGAATTTCGGCTGCGCAGTGCGCCTGTTCGCGCAGATGTTCCCGTGGCGCCGTCTCGGTGGCGGCGCGTTGGCCGTCTACCTCGATGGCGAGCCGGTCGTCGACATCTGGACGGGCTGGTCTGACCGGCGGGGAACCCGGCACTGGAACGCCGACACCGGCACCATGGTGTTCTCTGCGACCAAGGGCGTGGCCGCGACCGTCATCCACCGGCTGGCCGACCGGGGGCTGATCGACTACGACGCTCCGGTGGCTGAGTACTGGCCGGCGTTCGGTGCCAATGGGAAGTCGGGCATCACCGTGCGCGACGCACTGAGGCACCGGGCGGGCCTGGCTCATTTCAACGGTGCCGCCAAGCACGAACTGCTCGATCACGTCCGGATGGAGGCGCGACTGGCCGCTGAACCGGTCAGCTGGCTGCTGGGTAAACCCGCCTACCATGCGCTGACCTTCGGCTGGCTGTTGTCCGGGTTGGCGCGCGCGGTCACAGGTAAGGGGATGCGCGAGCTGGTGCGCACCGAGGTGGCCCAGCCGCTGGACACCGACGGACTGCACCTGGGCCGGCCTCCCGAGCAGGCGCCGACGCACGCTGCGCAGATCTGCGGTCCGCAGAGCCGGCTGCAGAACCCGATATTCAACCTGGTGGCACCACGGGTAGCCGCTCTGCCGTTCTCGGGCGCATTCGGAACGATGTATTCCCCCGGCGTCAAAGCGCTTGTGCAGGGTGACACACCCCTGCTCGACAGTGAGATGCCCGCGGCCAACGGCGTGGCCACCGCGCGTGCGCTGGCCCGCATGTACGGTGCGATCGCCAACGGCGGACGCATCGACGGCACGCAGTTCCTCTCCAGCGAGACCACCGCGGCTCTGGTGGGGCGGCCGAGCCTGCGGCCCGACCACGCCATGTTCATGCCGATGGCCTTCCACCTCGGCTATCACGGGCTGCCGCTGGGCGGGGTGCTGCCCGGGTTCGGGCATGTGGGTCTGGGCGGCTCTCTGGGCTGGGCCGATCCGGAGTCCGGGCTCGCGTTCGGCTATGTGCACAACCGTCTGCTGACCCCCTTGGTCGTTCCGGACCAGGCGGGCTTCGTCGCGACTGCCGCGTTGATCCGCCGGGATGCGGCGCTGGCGCGCAAGAACGGCTTCCGGCCGGTGCGGGAGTTCGGTGCGCCCTTCGCCGATCGCACTCGGGCGGCGATCTGATCGGCTCCTCACCAAGGGCCCGCTCATACCGAAGTCCCGGGTGATTCTGAGGTCCTGGTGATTCTTAGGTCCTGGTGATTCTGATGTGATGCCGCCAGCCCGCTAGACTGTGGAGACCAGCGTCGATCCGGCCATCACCGGGGAGCTTTCGGAAGAACGGCGTCGTTTCGGTCGTTGTGCGAACGGCCGCGTCCAGTAGAACCGAACGGGTTGGCCCGTCATCGCCTTCCTTCGAGCGGCGCACCGCGGGTGCGCAAGCGGGGTGGTACCGCGGCGCTCGCGCACCGGCGCGACGTCGTCCCCGTGCCTGAACGACATCTGGCACAGGAGACGCACGCAGGTGAACGCCTACCCGAAGCCGGGCGCTGGGGCGCCAAAGTTCCCCGAGCTCGAAGCCGCCGTACTGGACTATTGGGCCGGCGACGACACTTTCCGGGCCAGCATCGACCGTCGCGACGCTGCGCCGGAGTATGTGTTCTACGACGGGCCGCCGTTCGCGAACGGACTTCCGCACTACGGGCACCTGCTCACCGGATACGTCAAGGACATCGTGCCGCGCTACCGCACCATGCGCGGGTACAAGGTCGAGCGCCGATTCGGCTGGGACACCCATGGCCTGCCGGCCGAACTCGAAGTGCAGCGTCAGCTGGCCATCACCGACAAGGGCCAGATCGAGCAGATGGGCATCGAAAAGTTCAACGAAGCCTGTCGGGCGTCGGTGCTCAAGTACACCAACGAATGGCGTTCCTACGTGACCCGCCAGGCGCGCTGGGTCGACTTCGACAACGATTACAAGACACTGGATCTGGACTTCATGGAGTCGGTGATCTGGGCCTTCAGGCAGCTGTGGGACAAGGAACTCGCCTATGAAGGCAACCGGGTGCTGCCCTACTGCTGGAATGACGAGACACCGCTGTCGAGCCACGAACTGCGTATGGACGACGACGTCTACCAGAGCCGCCAGGATCCGGCGCTGACTGTCGGATACCGGATCACCGACGAGCGCTCGCGCGAGGAGCAGACAGCCACCGACGCACCGGCCGCACCGGATCTGGTGGGGGCCTACCTGCTGATCTGGACGACGACGCCGTGGACGCTGCCGTCCAACCAGGCCGTCGCGGTCAACCCTGATGTCGACTACGTTCTGGTCGCGGCGCCCGACGGGCGGCGCTTCGTGCTGGCGGCGGCTCGCCTGGATGCCTACGCCCGCGAGTTCGGAGACGAACCGCAGATCGTGGCCACCTACTCGGGCCGGGATCTGGTAGGCGTGTCCTACACGCCACCGTTTTCCTACTTCAATGACCTGAGGCTGGACTCGCCCAACGTATTCTCGGTACTGCCTGCCGATTTCGTCAGCACCGAGGACGGCACCGGACTGGTCCACCTGGCGCCGGCGTACGGCGAGGACGATATGGCCACCGCGCAGGCGGCCGACATCAAGGCAGTCACGCCGGTCGACGCCAAGGGACGATTCGATGACACTGTCCCGGACTTTGCGGGCCAGCACGTATTCGATGCCAACCCCCAGATCATTCGTGACCTGAAGAATCAGAGCGGGGCCGCGCAAGCCACTGGCGCCGTGCTGCTGCGCCACGACACCTACGACCACTCCTATCCGCACTGCTGGCGGTGCCGCAACCCGCTGATCTACCGAGCCGTGTCGTTGTGGTTCATCAAGGTCAGTCAGTTCCGCGACCGCATGGTGGAGCTGAACAAAGAGATCACCTGGTATCCCGAGCACGTCAAGGACGGCCAGTTCGGCAAGTGGCTACAGGGCGCGCGTGACTGGTCAATTTCGCGAAACCGCTACTGGGGCACCCCGATTCCGGTTTGGAAGTCCGACGATCCGGCCTATCCGCGTATCGACGTGTACGGGAGCCTCGACGAACTCGAACGCGACTTCGGGGTGCGTCCGGACAATCTGCACCGGCCCTTCATCGATGAGCTGACGCGGCCCAACCCCGACGATCCGAGCGGGCGGTCGACGATGCGTCGCATTCCCGATGTGCTCGACGTGTGGTTCGACTCGGGGTCGATGCCATTTGCGCAGGTGCACTATCCGTTTGAGAACCAGCAATGGTTCGCGGGTGGGGAGGCCGGAGCGGGTGGGGCCGGAGCCGAGGCCCATTTCCCCGGCGACTTCATCGTCGAGTACATCGGTCAGACGCGCGGCTGGTTTTACACCCTGCATATCCTCGCTACGGCGTTATTCGACAAACCGGCTTTCCGGACCTGCGTCTCGCACGGGATCGTGCTGGGTAACGACGGTCAGAAGATGAGCAAGTCGCTGCGCAACTATCCAGACGTCACCGAGGTGTTCGACCGGGACGGCTCTGATGCCATGCGCTGGTTCCTGATGGCCTCGCCGATCCTGCGCGGCGGCAACCTGGTGGTGACCGAGCAGGGCATCTGTGAGGGTGTTCGACAGGTGTTGCTGCCGCTGTGGAACGCCTATACCTTCCTGGCGCTGTACGCGCCGAACAAGGGCACCTGGCGTACCGACTCGACCCACGTGCTGGATCGCTACATTCTGGCCAAGCTTGCGGTGCTGCGTGACGGACTGACGGCATCGATGGATGTCTGCGATATCTCGGTAGCGTGCGATCAGCTACGGCAGTTCACCGAGGCGCTCACGAATTGGTATGTCCGGCGATCTCGTTCGCGGTTCTGGGAGGAGGACGCCGACGCGATCGACACGTTGCACACCGTGCTCGAGGTGACCAGTCGGTTGGCCGCACCGCTGCTCCCGCTGATCTCCGAGGTGATCTGGCGTGGCATCACCGGGGAGCGCTCGGTGCACCTGACGGACTGGCCCGATGCCGAATTGCTGCCTGCCGATCCCCAACTGGTCGCCGACATGGACCTGGTGCGCGAAGTCGCCTCGACGGGATCGTCGCTGCGGAAGGCCAAGAAGTTGCGCGTTCGCCTGCCGCTGCCGAACCTGACTGTCGCGTTGAGCGAGTCGGTCGATCCGCAGCGACTCGAGGCCTATCGGGACCTGATCGCCGACGAACTCAACGTGAAGTCGGTGGAGCTCACCGACGACATCGCCGCCCACGGCCGGTTCGAACTCGCCGTCAACGCGCGCGTCGCCGGACCGCGGATCGGCAGCGATGTGCAGGCCGCGATCAAAGCGGTCAAGGCGGGCGCGGGAGTACTCAACGCCGATGGCACGTTGACCGCGGGCCCGGCGGTGCTGAACCCCGGAGAGTTCAGCTCCAAGCTCGTTGCGGCCGAACCTGATTGGACCGCTGCACTCGCCGATGGGGCGGGTTTGGTGGTGCTCGATGGAACCGTGACGCCCGAGCTGAGGGCCGAGGGCTGGGCCAAGGACCGCATTCGGGAACTGCAGGAATTGCGGAAGGTCACCGGCCTGGATGTCTCCGACCGGATTTCGGTGGTGGTTTCGGTGCCTGAAGAGTGCGCGGCCTGGGCCCGCACGCACAGGGACCTGATCGCGCGGGAGATCCTCGCCACCAGCTTCGAGTTCGGGGATCCCGAGCAGGCCGCCGAGATCGGTGACGGCGTGCGGGTCGCGATCGCCAAGGCGTGACGGCGCTGCGGCGCGGCGGGCTCACCTGGGGGTGACGCGGGCGGCGCGGCCGGAGAACACTGCGGTGTCACCGGGGTGCAACTGCCTGCCGCGCCGGGTTTCGACGTCGCCATTGACGGTGACCAAACCGTCTGCGATCACCGACTTGGCGTCTGCGCCGGAGTCGATGAGGCCGGCCAGTTTGAGGAATTGCCCCAGCCGGATCGAGGCATCCCGGATCGGAACATCTGAGGCCTCGGGGCTTGGGTGTGCCATAGAGGTCAGGCTAACCGGCTCATCAATATTGGCCGGCAGGCCTAATATCTGCAGGTGTGGGCGCGAGATGGGTCCTGCACCTGGACATGGATGCATTCTTCGCATCCGTGGAGCAACTGACCCGCCCCACCTTGCGGGGCCGTCCTGTCCTCGTCGGCGGCTTGGGCGGCCGCGGCGTGGTGGCTGGTGCCAGCTACGAGGCGCGGGCGTTCGGTGCCCGTTCGGCGATGCCGATGCATCAGGCGCGCCGGCTGATCGGTGTGGCCGCGGTGGTGCTGCCGCCGCGCGGCGCGGTGTACGGACTGGCCAGCCGCCGCGTCTTCGAAACGGTGCGCACGATGGTGCCGGTGCTCGAACAGTTGTCGTTCGACGAAGCTTTCGGGGAGCCCGTGGAGCTTGCCGGCGCCTCGTCGGCCGAGGTGGCGGTGTTCTGCGAGAGACTGCGAGCCGAGGTGGCCGCGGTGACCGGACTGGTCGCCTCCGTCGGCGCGGGATCGGGCAAGCAGATCGCCAAGATCGCGTCAGGTCTGGCCAAACCGGACGGAATCACGGTGGTTTCCCGTGCAGAGGAAGTGGCCCTGCTCGATACGCTGCCGGTGCGCAGCCTCTGGGGCATCGGGCCGGTGGCCGACGAGAAGCTGCACCGGCTCGGCATCGGGACCATCGGTGCCCTGGCGGCGCTGTCGGACACCGAGGTCGCGAACATACTCGGTCCTGCCGTCGGGCCGGCGCTGCACCGTCTCGCGCGGGGCATCGACGATCGGCCGGTGGCCGAGAACGCGCCCGCGAAACAGATCAGTGCCGAGTCGACGTTTTCCGAAGACGTGACGACCATCGGTCAGCTCCGCGCGGCCACGGGTCCGATCGGCGAGCATGCACACCGGCGGCTGCTCAAGGACGGTCGCGGGGCCCGCACCGTCACCGTCAAATTCAAGAAGTCCGACATGAGCATTCTCACCAGGTCGGCGACGCTGCCGTATGCGACCACCGACTTGGCGACGTTGACCGCCACCGCGCGCAGGCTCTTGCTCGACCCGGTCGATATCGGTCCCATTCGTCTTGTCGGAGTGGGCTTTTCCGGCCTCTCCGAGGTGCAGCAGGAGTCGCTGTTCCCGGCGCTCGAGTTGCTGGCGACCGACGAGGTGTCCGGCACCGGTTCACCGCGGCCTCTTGTGCAGCCCGGCCCGGCGGCTCCGCTCTGGCATGTCGGCGACGACGTCGTGCACACCGAGTTCGGGCACGGATGGGTCCAGGGCGCTGGCCACGGGGTGATGACGGCACGCTTCGAGACCCGCAGCACCGGACCCGGCTCGGCGCGAACCTTCTCCGACGACGTCGCCGCGGTGAAACACGCCAATCCGGTGGACAGTCTGGACTGGCCGGATTTCGTCGACCGGCAGAGCGCACCCTAGACGGTGGAGCAGGTGAAGCGCGCGGACCCGCTCGCGCGGTCAGGCCCAGCGCTCGAAGGTGCCCCGGGGCGATGATCCGGCTGCCAGCGCGGCCATCAGCAGCACGCGTGCCTGCGACGATCGAAGCCGGGGAGCGACGAACGCGCCCGCATCCGCCAGGGCGCGCCCCGGCCCGTAGCCCGGGCTGACCGGCCCTCCGGGGACGCGGGTGGACATGGCGACCGCTATGCCGTCGCTGCAGTGTCGCCGAACAGCATCGATGAGCGCCGCGCCGGCGTTGCCGGACCCCGGCGCCTCCAGCACGATGCCCCGGGCGCCGGCGGCCACACAGGCGTCCAGTGCGACGGCATCGGCGCCGGGATAGGCGACCACGATGTCCACCCGCGGGGCATCGGCGGCAGTCAGTTCACCGAGGAACGGGCGATTCTTCGGCCTTACGAACCGGGTGAACTCGTTTCCGCCGACCGACCCCAGCGTGCACCCCGAGAAGCCCTGCAAGTCACCGGTGGCCACCTTGTGCAGACCTATCGGTTCGAACACCGCGCCGGCGAAGCTCACCGCGACACCGAGGCCGCGGGCGCCTGGGCTGCCGGCGATGGTGAGGGCGTCGCGCAGGTTGGCAGGCCCGTCGGCGTCGGGAGCGTCGGCGCTGCGCAGCGCACCGGTAAGCACCACCGGCGCCTCACCCCGATAGGTGAGTTCGAGCCACAGCGCGGTTTCTTCCATGGTGTCGCTGCCGTGGGTGACGACGATGCCGCCGATTCCATCGGTGCGCGACGCGCTTCGGACCGCCGAAGCGATCACGTCCCAGTCTGCCGGGGTCAGCTGAGAGCTGTCTACCGACATCGCTTCGACCACCTCGACGTCCAACCCCGCGGTGAGGTCCGCTCCGGACAGAGCGGGGCGCAGTACGGCGTCACCGTCGGCGGTGGTCGAGATCGTCCCACCGGTGGCTATGACGAGGAGGCGGTGCATGGGTGGAATTGTTCTCCACGGGCTGTTTGGAATGATGGGGGGCGTGACTGATGAATCATCGAGCCCGGTCGAGCCGGCGACCGGCGACGGTGTCGCGAAACCGGAGGCGGCTACGCCACGTCGTCGGCTGGGCCTTCTGCTCTCTGTGGCGGGTGTGGTGCTCGTCTTGGACATCGTCACCAAGGTGCTCGCCGTCAAGCTGCTGACACCTGGGCAGCCGGTGTCGATCATCGGCGACACCGTGACCTGGACATTGGTGCGCAATTCGGGTGCGGCGTTCTCGATGGCCACCGGATACACCTGGGTGCTCACCCTGGTCGCAACGGGCGTCGTCTTCGGCATCATCTGGATGGGCCGTCGGCTGGTGTCTCCGTGGTGGGCTCTCGGCCTGGGCATGATTCTCGGTGGCGCGATGGGCAACCTGGTGGATCGGTTCTTCCGCTCGCCCGGCCCGCTGCGCGGCCACGTTGTGGACTTTTTGTCCATCGGTTGGTGGCCGGTGTTCAATGTGGCCGACCCGTCGGTGGTCGGCGGGGCGATTCTGCTGGTCGCGTTGTCGTTGTTCGGCTTCGACTTCGACACCGTCGGGAGGCGCCGGCCGGACGACGAATCAGACACCGTCGGGAGGGGCCGGGAGCCGGAACCCGAGTCCGGGGCCTGATGACCACCCGTTCTTTGCCGATCCCGGAAGGACTGGCCGGCATGCGAGTCGATGCCGGGCTTGCCCGGCTGCTCGGGCTGTCGCGCACCGCAGCCGCTGCACTCGCTGCCGAGGGCGCCGTCGAGCTCGACGGCGCCCCCGCGGGCAAGTCGGACAAGCTCGTCGTGGGGGCGTGGCTGGAGGTGCGGCTACCGGAGGCGGCCGCCCCGGTGGAGAACACGCCGGTCGACATCGAGGGCATGTCGATCCTCTATGCCGACGACGACATCGTGGCGGTCGACAAGCCGCCCGGGGTGGCTGCGCACGCGACCGTCGGCTGGCACGGTCCGACGGTCCTGGGCGGGTTGGCGGCGGCGGGCTTTCGGATCAGCACATCGGGAATCCATGAGCGCCAAGGCATCGTGCACCGGCTTGATGTCGGCACCTCCGGGGTGATGGTGGTGGCCCTGTCCGAGCGGGCGTACACCGTGCTCAAACGGGCATTCAAACAGCGGACCGTCGAGAAGAGATACCACGCGCTCGTCCAGGGCCATCCGGATCCGTCCAGCGGAACCATCGACGCGCCGATCGGTCGCCACCGGGGGCACGACTGGAAGTTCGCCGTCGTCGACGGCGGCAGGGCCAGCGTGACCCACTACGACACCCTGGAAGCGCACCCGGCTGCGAGCCTCCTCGACGTCCAACTCGAGACTGGGCGTACCCACCAGATCCGGGTCCACTTCGCCGCATTGCATCACCCATGCTGTGGCGACCTGACCTATGGTGCGGACCCGAAGCTGGCGGGGAAACTCGGCCTGGAACGCCAATGGCTGCACGCTCGATCCCTGGCGTTCGTGCATCCAGCCGACGGGCGGCGCGTCGAGATCACCAGTCCGTACCCTGCCGACCTGCAGCATGCGCTGGACGGTCTGCGCCTGCACGGCGGGTGAGATTCGGGCTGCTGGGGCCTGATCCGAACGAGGCGAGACACGCATCGCGACACGCCGCAGGCTGTCGGTGGCCGGTCATAGACTGGCGTCCCTATGAGCGATTCTTTGCCTGGGTCTTCAGGGTCTTCAGGGTCTTTTGTTCACCTGCATAACCACACCGAGTACTCGATGCTCGACGGCGCTGCGAAGATCAGTCCGATGCTGGCCGAGGCGCAGCGCCTGGGTATGCCCGCGGTGGGCATGACAGATCACGGAAATATGTTCGGGGCCAGCGAGTTCTACAACAAAGCGACCGAGGCGGGCATCAAGCCGATCATCGGCGTGGAGGCCTACATCGCCCCCGCCTCGCGTTTCGACACCAAGCGCGTCCTGTGGGGTGACCCCGGTCAGAAGGGTGACGACGTCTCGGGCAGCGGGGCCTATACCCATATGACGATGATCGCGGAGAATGCGACCGGGCTGCGCAACCTGTTCAAGCTGTCCTCGCTGGCGTCGTTCGAGGGCCAGCTTGGAAAGTGGTCCCGAATGGACGCCGAGGTGATCGCCGAGCACGCCGACGGCATCATCGCCACCACCGGCTGCCCCTCCGGTGAGGTACAGACGCGGCTGCGCCTCGGCCATGATCGCGAGGCACTGGAAGCCGCCGCCAAGTGGCGGGAGATCTTCGGCCCGGAGAACTTTTTTCTCGAGCTGATGGACCACGGCCTGGACATCGAGCGCCGGGTCCGGGAGGGCCTGCTCGAGGTCGGCACGAAGCTGTCGATCCCGCCACTGGCGACCAACGACTGCCACTACGTCACCCGCGACCACTCGCGTAACCACGAGGCGTTGCTGTGCGTGCAGACCGGCAAGACGCTGTCCGACCCCAATCGGTTCAAGTTCGACGGCGACGGTTATTACCTCAAGTCCGCCGCAGAAATGCGCGCGCTGTGGGATGACCAGGTCCCGGGAGCCTGCGACTCGACGTTGCTGATCGCCGAGCGGGTGCAGTCCTACGCCGACCTGTGGAAGCCGCATGACCGGATGCCGATTTTCCCGGTGCCCGAGGGTCACACCCAGGAGTCGTGGCTGCGCCACGAGGTCACCGCAGGGCTGAGCCGCCGGTTTCCTTCCGCGGTCCCGCAGGAATACATCGATCGCGCCGACTACGAGATCAAGGTCATCTGCGAGAAGGGCTATCCGTCCTACTTCCTGATCGTCGCCGACCTGATCAACTACGCGCGCTCAGTGGATATCCGCGTCGGCCCGGGCCGGGGGTCGGCGGCCGGCTCACTGGTGGCGTACTCGATGGGTATTACGAATATCGATCCGATCCCTTACGGGTTGCTGTTCGAACGCTTCCTCAACCCCGAGCGCGTGTCGATGCCCGACATCGACATCGACTTCGACGACCGCCGCCGCGGGGAGATGCTGCGCTATGCCGCCAACAGGTGGGGTAGTGACCGGGTGGCCCAGGTCATCACGTTCGGCACCATCAAGACCAAAGCGGCGCTGAAGGATTCGGCCCGGGTGAACTACGGCCAGCCCGGCTTCGCCATCGCCGACCGGATCACCAAGGCTCTTCCGCCGCCGATCATGGCCAAGGATATTTCAGTCTCGGGAATCACCGATCCCGCCCACGAGCGGTACAAGGAGGCTGCTGAAGTCCGTGCCCTGATCGACACCGATCCTGATGTGCGGACGATCTATGAGACGGCGCGCGGACTGGAGGGGCTGGTCCGCAATGCCGGTGTGCACGCCTGCGCGGTGATTATGAGTTCGGAGCCGCTGATCGATGCGATTCCGCTGTGGCGTCGACCGCAGGACGGTGCGGTGATCACGGGCTGGGATTATCCGTCGTGTGAGGCCATCGGGCTGCTGAAGATGGATTTCCTCGGGCTGCGCAATCTCACGATCATTGGCGACTGCCTCGAAAACATCCAGGCGAACCGGGGGATCGACCTCGACCTCGACGCGGTGCCCCTCGATGATCCGGCTGCCTACGAACTCCTGGGCCGCGGTGACACGTTGGGTGTGTTCCAGCTCGACGGTGGGCCGATGCGTGACTTGCTGCGTCGCATGCAGCCCACCGGGTTCGAAGACGTCGTCGCCGTCATCGCCCTGTACCGACCCGGCCCGATGGGCATGAACGCCCACAACGACTACGCCGACCGGAAGAACAACCGCCAGGCCATCAAACCGATTCACCCCGAACTCGAAGATGCGCTGCGGGAAATCCTTTCCGAGACCTACGGCCTGATCGTCTACCAAGAGCAGATCATGCGTATCGCGCAGAAGGTGGCCGGTTACTCGCTGGCCCGAGCCGACATTCTGCGCAAGGCCATGGGAAAGAAAAAGCGCGAGGTCCTGGAGAAGGAATTCGAAGGCTTCTCCGATGGCATGAAAGCCAACGGATTCTCGACAGCGGCCGTCAAGGCGTTATGGGACACCGTGCTGCCGTTCGCCGACTACGCGTTCAACAAGTCGCACGCAGCCGGCTACGGCCTGGTGTCCTACTGGACGGCCTACCTCAAGGCGAACTATCCCGCCGAGTACATGGCCGGCCTTCTCACCTCGGTCGGAGACGACAAGGACAAGGCGGCGATCTACCTGGCCGACTGCCGCCGACTGGGTATCACGGTGCTGCCGCCGGACGTGAATGAGTCGGCCCAGAACTTCGCCTCGGTCGGCGCGGACATCCGCTTCGGGCTCGGCGCAGTCCGCAACGTCGGCGCGAATGTCGTTGCATCGCTGATCAATACGCGTACCGAGAAGGGCAAATTCACCGACTTCTCTGACTATCTGAACAAGATCGACATCGGTCCGTGCAACAAGAAGGTCACTGAGTCGCTGGTCAAAGCCGGAGCGTTCGACTCGCTGGGACACCCCCGCAAGGGGCTGTTCCTGGTGCACACCGACGCGGTGGATTCGGTCCTCGGCACCAAGAAGGCCGAGGCGATAGGCCAGTTCGACTTGTTCGGCGGGGCCGGGGACGGTGCTGACCCGGGGGATTCAGTGTTCACCATCAAAGTGCCCGGCGAGGAGTGGGAGGACAAGCACAAGCTTGCGCTCGAGCGCGAAATGTTGGGGCTGTATGTGTCGGGTCACCCGCTCAACGGGGTAGCCCATCTGCTGGCCGCCCAGGGGGACACCGCGATCCCGGCGATCCTGGGCGGGGACGTCGCCAATGAGAGCCAGGTTCGGATCGGTGGAATCCTGGCCTCGGTGAACCGCCGGGTCAACAAGAACGGGTTGCCCTGGGCTTCGGCGCAGCTGGAGGATCTCACCGGCGGTATCGAGGTGCTGTTCTTCCCGCAGACCTACTCGGTGTTCGGCGCCGAGATCGCCGACGATGTCGTCGTGCTCGTCGGCGCTAAGGTGGCTATTCGCGACGACCGGATCTCACTGATCGCGAACGAGCTTGTAGTGCCCGATTTTTCGAGCGCGCAGGTGAATCGCCCGGTTGCGCTGAGCCTGCCGACGCGCCAGTGCACGGTCGACAAGGTCAGCGCGCTCAAGCAGGTGTTGGCGCGTCATCCTGGCACCGCTCAGGTGCATCTGCGGCTGATCAGCGGGGAGAGAATCACCACGCTGGAGTTGGATCAGTCGCTTCGGGTGACTCCATCCTCGGCGCTGATGGGTGACCTCAAGGCGTTATTGGGACCGGGCTGCCTCGGCGGATGAACACCCCACCCGCAGTGGGGATGAGTGCGTGGCGATTCGTCACTACCTTCGGCGTGATCAGCCTGCTGGCCGACGTCGTCTACGAGGGTGCCAGCTCGATCACCGGGCCGCTACTGGCTTCGCTGGGGGCCACCGCCGTCGTCGTCGGAGTCGTCACCGGCGTCGAAGAGGCCGCCGCTCTGCTACTGCGGCTCGTCTCGGGCCCGCTGACCGACCGCACGGGTCGGTTCTGGACCTGGGCCATCGCCGGCTATTTCCTCACCGTGATCACGGTGCCGTTTCTCGGCGTGGTGGGGGTGCTGTGGGCGGCGGCCGCTCTGGTCATCGCCGAGCGAGTTGGTAAGGCGGTCCGCAGCCCGGCCAAGGACACCCTGCTCTCTTACGCGACCGCGGTCACCGGCCGCGGCCGAGGGTTCGCCGTCCACGAGGCGATGGATCAGATCGGGGCGGTCGCCGGGCCACTCGCGGTGGCGGCCATGCTGTTCGCATTCGGTGGTGATTTCGGACCTAGCTTGGCTCTGCTGGCGATTCCCGGAGTGGGCGTCGTGATGCTGCTGCTGTGGTTGCGCGCACGGGTGCCCGAGCCGGCCCGCTACGAAGTCGTAGCTGCGCCGGCTGCCGAGCCGGTCGCCAAGCCTGATGTCGCACAGGGCTTTCTACGCTCTTTGCCGAGATCGTTCTGGGTCTACTCGGGTTTCTCCGCGGCCACCATGGTGGGATTCACCACCTTCGGGGTGCTGTCCTTCCACCAGGTGCAGCAGGGAATCGTGCCGGTGGCGGTGGTGCCGGTGATCTACGCCGCCGCCATGGCCGCCGATGCCGTCGCCGCGCTGATCACTGGTTGGGCCTACGACCGGGTCGGGGCGCGGGTCCTTGGCGCGCTGCCGGTCTTGGCCGCCCTGGTACCGGTGCTCGCCTTCGCCGACCACGTCGCACCGGTCGTGGCTGGGGCTTTGGTGTGGGGAGCGGCCGTCGGCATCCAGGAGTCGACACTGCGGGCGGTCGTCGCTGATCTCATCGAACCAGCCCGCCGGGCCACAGCGTACGGCGTCTACGCGGCGGTCATCGGCACCGCTGCCGCGGCGGGCGGAGCGCTGACCGGATTGCTGTACTCGCACTCGGTGTCGCTGCTGATCGCGGTGGTGATTGTGGTGCAGCTCGCCGCGATGGCCACGCTGCCGTTGGTCCGTCGTCAAGCCGGTTAGATCGCTGGCTCGCCGCTGAACTCGACTCGGACAATCGCGCTGTCCGGCCACAATGTTCTGCTGCGTACTCGGCGGAGTTTCTCGCGCAGTGTCAAGTGGCGGTGCACGTTGGTGACACCGGGGATCTTGAGCATCGGCACGATGTTCCACTGCCACCCATACCGTTTGTGCAGCGCACTGTTGGCTGCCTCGGCTTCGTCACCGCACAGCAGCCTTGCCCGCCCCCGAGTGGCCGGAGAGCCTTCCGATACCCGGCCGTGGTGGTCGCAGGCGGTGATTTCGACCTCGGGTCTCGCGGTCAGTCGCCGCGTTTTCGGCCCGATTTTGGTGCGGAACACCAACGATGAACCGGCTAGGCGGAACCAGATCGGCGTGTCGACGGGGCTGCCGTCAGCGCGATAGGAGCGTAGGCGGGCGTACTTGGTGCTGTGCAGTGTGTCCAGAGTGTGCAGTGTGTGCATGGTGACCAGTGGAGCACTTAGAGTTGACTTCAAGTCAAGTGCACGATGGAGGTTCGGATGAAGAAGCCGACAGCGTCTCGGACTATCGGGGACATCGCCCGCCGGGCGGCAGTCGCCCAGACGACGCTGCGCTACTACGAGAAGTTGGGCCTCATCGCGCCTTCGGCGCGAGTCGGTGGTCAGCGCCGCTACGACGACGCCGTCCTGGCTCGGCTCGAGGTCATTCGCTTGTGCAAGTCCGCCGGTTTCACCTTGGACGAGATCCAGACCCTCTACGCCGACGAACTTCCGGGACGGCCCTCAAGTCGAGCGCTGGCCGAGGCGAAGTTAACCGAAATCGAACTGCGCATATCGGAATTAACCAGGGCTCGGGAGATCATCGAGTGGGGGATGCGCTGCACGTGCCCGTCGATCGACGATTGCGCCTGCGGAGTTCACTCGTCCCAGGCCTGGAGTCGGGGGATGACGTGAGTGACGCACCGGCCGCTACAGGATTGATTCCACGGGGTGTGGCTGCTGAGGTTTAGGGGCGCGGGTTGCGTCCACCAGAGTGGTGTTCGGCCAAGGCGCGGCGCCTGGCGAAGTAGCTTCCTGCGCCTGCTTCCTCGGGATCGCAAGAATCGGACATCGTGAGGCGATTGCTCGCCTCCGGCGAAAAGATGGGCGGGTGCAAGGCCTACCGCCCCGAGGCCGGCGACTACCTTCCTACCGCGATGCAGGTCATCGAGTCGTGCCGGGATGCAGGGCGTCTAGTCGCTTTGATCGGCCACGACGAGTTGCACGCTCCCACACCGATGCGTCCGCGTCGTAGGACCGTGGCGGGGATTGTCGGGTAACGCTCTGCGGCGATTCGAGTTTCGTTGTCGGCCGCGTACTTCACGATCGGCAGCCAGGTAGCGCCAACGAATTGCTCTCGGAGTCAACCCGTTTAGGTCTCGATGGCATGCCGCGCGATGATCCGCCCCGGTGTCGGGCCTAGTTATCGATGGGTGGTGGTTGCGGTTGGAACGGCTCGTACCACCACCAGTCGGCGCGCTCGCCGGTGGGTCCGGGGCATGGTGCGACTGCTGGCGGGGGTTTCGTCGGTGGGCGGGCCAGTGATCCCGTGCCCAGTGGCTGACCGTCACTGTCGCTGACTGTGAGGTGGTGGGCGGGTCCTGTGATGGTGATCGTGCCCCGATGGTGTAAGCGATGGTGGTATGGGCACACGAGCGCGAGGTTGGACAACTCGGTGGGGCCGCCGTCCTCCCAGTGCTGGATGTGGTGTGCGTGCAGACCGCTGGTGGCCCCGCAGCCGGGAATCACGCATGCGCGGTCGCGGCGTTCGAGCGCACGGCGCATTCGGCGGCTGACGGTCCGGGTGGTCCTTCCTGAGCCGATGACCTGGCCGTCACGTTCGAACCAGATCTCGCAGGTGGCATCACACGTTAGGTAGCAGCGCTCTTCGTCGGAGAGCAGCGGACCCAGATGCAGTGAGGCGACGCGCTGATTCACATCGAGGTGGGCGACCACGGTGGTGCGCTGCCCGTGTGGCCGGCGGGCCACCTCCCTATCCCAGCTGGACTCGACCATGCTCAAGAACGCATCGACGTTGCCCGGAAACGGTGGTGCCTGATCGGAGACCTCATCGCCACCGGCGTGGTCGCGCTTCCAGTCGGCGACCGCCGCATCGAGGTGCGACTGCAATGCGGCGTCGAACTTCGCAGCATCGAGGTGCGGTAATTTGATCCGCCAGCAGGTGAACTCGTCGTCGACGGTCTTGGTGATCGATCGTTGCGGCTCCGGCCGAGGATCGGCTTCGGGTCGAGGCTCGAGCTTGACCGCGGCGCGCAGCTGGCTGACGGTCGCGAATTGCGCCAGCGTTGCGTAGTGCTCATCGGACCCCTCGGCCGCTCGGTGGGCGACGGCGCCGATCTGATCCAGCGATAGTCGCCCCTCCCGCATGCCGCGGGCGCAGCGGGGAAACTCCTCGAGGCGGCGCGCCACGGTGGCGATCGTGTGAGCGTTTCCCGGTGAGGAGCCGGTCTTCCAGGCCACCAAAGCCGCCACCGACCGCGCGCCGGTAGCTCCCCAAAGCTCATCTCGGTCGAGTTCGGCTGCGATCTCCACGATGCGTCCGTCGACGGCATTGCGCTGACCGGTCAGTTCCGCCAATTCGTCGAACAATTCCTCGAGACGTTCAGCGGGGCGCGCACCGGGGTGCGCCCCAGCAGCGAAAGAGGTTGTGGCCGAGGACATAACACCATCCTCGCAGGAGGGTCCGACAAGTCCCGGATGCCTGCCCGCCGATGGGCAAGCCCACCTCGATCCCGAGCGTCATGCCGGCCGCACCATCGCCGTTGCCCGCGCCGCCGAGAACCGCGCCGCCGAGAACCGCGCTGGCGGCGGAGGTCACCTAGAGAGCGGAGGTCACCCAGATTGCGGAGGTCACCCAGATGACGATGGACCGCAGACCAGGTCTCGGGACCCGTAATGCCCCTGGTGCCGAAATGCCCCGGGTACCCAAAATACTCCTGGTGGCAGCATGGTTTGGATAGTCTGGCCACATGCCGCTCACCGGAGACTACGAACCCAGCACGTTGGATTGGGCACGAGAAAACGCCGAAGAATACATGGAATCCGGTGGCACCCGGGGAACCAAAATGAAGGGCCGGCCGGTCGTCCTCCTGACGACGATTGGGGCGAAGACCGGAAAGATCCGCAAGACCCCGTTGATGCGGGTCGAGCACGACGGCGAGTACGCCGTCGTCGCCTCGCTGGGCGGTGCGCCGAAACACCCCGTCTGGTACTACAACATCAAGGCCCATCCCCGGGTGGAACTGCAGGACGGTACCGACACCGCCGACTACGACGCCCGCGAGGTTTTCGGCGACGAGAAGGCGGCGTGGTGGGAGCGTGCAGTGGCGACCTGGGCCGACTATGCGGACTATCAGGCGAAGACCGATCGTCAGATTCCGGTGTTCGTGCTGTCGCCCGTCCGTTGAATCCGTTTTTGCTGCGGTGGCATGCAATGGCACCATTGTGCGGTGTCCGCTGAGCTGAGCCATAGTCCACGAGTCGATTCCGCGGCACCATTGCGTGCCGCGGACGTCGATGAGGCCGCTCGGCGCATTTCCGGAGTGGTATCGAAGACACTGTTGCAGCTGAGCGATCGGTTGTCGGCGATCACCGGCGCGCACGTCTACCTCAAGCGCGAAGATCTGCAGGCGGTGCGCTCGTACAAACTGCGGGGCGCCTACAACCTGTTGATGCAGCTGGGGCCCGAGGAGAAGGCGGCCGGGGTGGTGTGTTCGTCGGCCGGAAACCACGCCCAGGGGTTCGCGCTGGCGTGCCGGTCGATGGGGGTACACGGACGGGTGTACGTCCCGGCCAAGACGCCGAAGCAGAAACGCGACCGGATTCGCTACCACGGCGGCGACTTCATCGAGCTGATCGTCGGCGGCAAGACCTACGATAGGGCGGCCGAGGCGGCCCTCGAAGACGTCGCGCGCACCGGCGCCACGTTGGTGCCGCCCTACGACGACGTCCGAACGATGGCAGGGCAGGGCACGATCGCGGTGGAGATCCTCGACCAGCTCGGCGCCGAACCGGATCTGGTGATCGTCCCGGTCGGCGGCGGCGGGTGCATCAGCGGGATGACCACTTACCTGGCCGAGCGGACCACCGCGACCTCGGTGCTCGGCGTGGAGCCTGCCGGGGCGGCAGCGTTGGTGGCTGCGCTGGCCAGCGGTGCACCCGTGACGCTTGAGAACGTCGACCAGTTTGTCGACGGCGCCGCGGTCGCGCGGGTGGGGAAACTGCCGTTCGCGGCCCTGTCAGCCGCCGGGGACATGGTATCGATCACCACGGTCGACGAGGGCGCGGTGTGCACCGCCATGCTCGACCTCTATCAGAACGAGGGCATCATCGCCGAGCCGGCGGGCGCGTTGTCGGTGGCCGCGCTGCTGGATGCCGATATCGAGCCTGGATCCACGGTGGTCTGCCTGGTCTCGGGGGGCAACAACGATGTGTCCCGCTACGGCGAAGTCCTGGAGCGTTCGCTGGTGCACCTGGGGCTCAAGCACTACTTCCTGGTTGACTTCCCTCAGGAGCCGGGCGCGCTGCGCCGCTTCCTGGATGAAGTGCTGGGCCCGAACGACGACATCACCCTGTTCGAATACGTCAAGCGGAACAATCGCGAAACGGGCGAGGCGCTGGTCGGCATCGAGATGGGGTCGGCCTCGGATCTTGAAGGGTTGATGGCGCGGATGCAGAGTTCGGAATGCCACGTCGAGTTGGTCGAGCCTGGCTCACCGACGTACCGCTATCTGACCTGACCGCCTCGGGTCGCGTGTTGAAGTCCGCCACGACCTCCGATTTTGCCGCTGGGGTATTTCTCGGTGACTATGGAGGTATGACAGCTATTCCCTCCGCGGGTTCGATTCAGGTTGACACTGTGGTCGGTGACACAGTGGTGCGCGTCGCCGGCGACGCCACGGTGGCCGACGTGGCCCGAGCCATTATCGACCATCAGGTCGGGGCCGTGGTGATCGGCGAAAGCCCACGGCCGACCGCAGTGGTCAGCGAGCGCGACGTGGTGCGGGTGGTGGCTGAGGGCAGGGAGCCCGGATCCGTACCGGCGCTGGAAGTGGCGGCCACCAACCTGGCCTGGTGCGCCGCCGACGCGATCGTCGACGACGTGGCCATCCGGATGATGGATCGCTACATTCGCCACATCCTGGTCGACCGCGACGGTGCTCTCGTGGGCATCGTGTCGGCCCGCGACCTCCTCGGCGTCTGCAGCGGAGACGCCGAGCCAGACTTCGGCAACAGCTGAGCCGCACCGGCGTCCGGCCGCCGCGGCATCGTCCCCCCCAGGGCATCACCACCTGATCGCGGGGAGGCCGCGGCAGGCCGACCGAGCAGCGAACCTGGGAGGCGCCGTGTGGTTTGGTACCCGGGCGTCGGCGCTACCCGGCCCGGGGCTCGATCGGATGGCCGCGGCCACACCGGACTCCCGGGACCGGGTGGTCGATGCCGCCCGCGCCTTCTGCATCGTGGTGGTGACGCTGTGGCACTGGGTGCTGTCGGTGACCCACCGCAGCGCCGACGGCAGCCTCGTCATGCCCAACCCGATTCACATCGTGCCCGGCGGGTGGCTGGCAACCTGGGTTTTCCAGGTCATGCCGCTGTTCTTCGTCATCGGCGGCTACGCCAACCTGGCCGCCTGGCAGCGCGCCAGGGAGACCGGGATGACCGCCGGCCGGTTCGTCGCCCACCGGCTGCGCCGTCTGCTGTGGCCGACCGCGGTGTGGGCTGGCGCCTGGATCGCCGGAGAACTGATCGCGGCCGCGCTCCCGGGACCGCACCGCTGGATGTGGGAGTGGTTTCCCGGCTACCTGATTCCGCTGTGGTTCATCGGGGTTTATGCCGGATTGATCGTCCTGGTGCCGGTCACCGCGGCGCTACACCACCGCGCCGCCGCCACGATGCTGGCCGTGCTGGTTGCGGTCATCGGCCTCGGCAGCATTGCGCATCGCGGTGCGGGTTGGGCATGGGCCGGCTGGGTGACCGCAGCGGTGGTGTGGCTGTTCTGCAATCAGCTCGGGTACGCCTGGCGCACTGGGGCACTCGGGCAGCGGCCGCTGCCACAGCGGGTGCTGGTCGCCGCTGCCGGGTTGGCCGGCCTGCTCGGTTTGACCCTGCTCGCCGGCTACCCCCGCTCCATGGTGGCCACCGTCGGCGCGGTGGAATCGAACATCCTGCCCACCAACGCCGCCATAGCTGCTCTGGCGGTGTTCCAGCTGGGGCTGCTGATCACCGTGACCCCGGCCGCACAGCGGCTGCTGCGGTGGCAGGTGCTGTGGAAACCCGTGGTCGTGCTCAACGCGGTGGCGCTGACGGTGTTCCTCTGGCACATGACCGCATATCTGGCCGTGGTGTGGGCCTACGAGCGAACCGGCGTGACGCTGTTGGCCGAGCCGGACCAGGCCTGGTGGGCGCAGCGCTGGCTGTGGCTGCTGGCACCGTTGGTGGTGCTGGTGGCGCTCACCGCTGTGTTCGCCCGAGTCGAGGCCGCCGCCCGGCGTCCGCGGGGGTGAGTCCTGGATCCAGCACCGCGGCACAACGCAGCACCACGACGCAATGCCCACTCAGCAGCGTCGAGTCACCGCCCACCGCGGGTTCACCCCAGGCCAGCAGCACCTCCCCGGTGACGGGGACGTCCACGGTGTCGGTACCGAGGTTGCAGGCGATCGCGAGGCTGCCGCGATGCATGACCAGCCATCTCTGAGTTTCGTCGAAGTCGATCCGCAGGTGATCCAGCCATGGATCGCCGAAGTCGATTTCGCCGCGGCGCAGGGCGATCAGGCGCCGGTAGAAGCCATGCAACCGGCGGTGGTCTCCGTCGTTGACCTCGTCCCAGTTCAGCTTCGAGCGCTCGAAGGTGGCGGGATCCTGTGGGTCGGGGATCTCGTCGGTGTCCCATCCGTGCTCGGCGAACTCGCGCTTGCGGCCCTCGGACGTGGCCCGGGCCAGTTCCGGTTCCGGATGGGAACTGAAGAACTGGAACGGAGATGAGGCTCCCCATTCCTCGCCCATGAAAAGCATTGCTGTATAGGGTGATCCCAACACGAGCGCGGCTTTGATCGCAAGCTGGCCGGTGGTCAGGTTTTGCGAGGGACGATCGCCGATCGCCCGGTTTCCCACCTGATCATGCGTCAGCGTGTAGGCCAGCAGGCTGGTCGCCGGGATCTTGGCGGTGTCCAAAGGGCGACCGTGGCGGCGTTGCCGGAACGACGAATAGGTACCCGCGTGGAAGTACCCGTGCCGCAGGGTCTGCGCCAGCGTCTCGAGAGTGCCGAAATCGCAGTAATAACCCTGGCGTTCTCCGGACACCGCGGCGTGGATGGCGTGGTGGATGTCGTCGTCCCATTGTGCGGTCATACCGAGGCCCCCGCGGTCTCGTGGAGTGATGAGCGCAGGATCGTTGAGGTCGCTTTCCGCGATGAGGGACAGTGGCCGCCCGAGTTCGGCTGCCAGAGAGTCAGTTTTGGCGGACAGCTCCTCGAGGATGTGGTGGGCGGTGGTATCGACCAGCGCGTGGACGGCGTCCAGGCGGAGGCCGTCCACGTGGAAATCGCGCATCCAGCCAAGCGCACAGTCCAGAATGTAGCGCCGCACCTGGTCGGCCCCGGCATCGGCGATGTTGATCGACTCGCCCCACGGGTTGCTTCCGGCTGACAGATATGGCCCAAACTTGGGCAGATAGTTGCCTGAGGGACCGAGATGGTTGAACACCGTGTCGATGAGTACGCCGAGACCGCGGGCGTGGCAGGCATCGACGAGGCGGACAAGTCCGTCCGGACCACCGTATGGTTCGTGCACCGCATACCAGAGCACGCCGTCATAGCCCCACCCGCGGGGGCCACTGAACGCGTTTACCGGCATCAACTCGACAAAATCGATGCCGAGGTCGGCCAGATAGTCCAGCTTTGCGATTGCGGAGTCAAATGTCCCTCCGCCGGTGAATGTCCCGACGTGAAGCTCGTAGATTACAGTGCCCGCAACCGACCGGCCTTGCCAATCTACGTCGCTCCAGGCGCCGGTTCCCGGACGCCACAGCTGGGAGCGCTCGTGCACTCCTTCGGGTTGACGCACCGAGCGGGGGTCGGGCAACACTGTGGGGTCGTCGTCGAGTACGAACCCGTAGCGGGCGTCCGGTGCGGCCTCGACGGTCGCGCGCCACCAGGCGTCATCGCTACGGGTCATCGAGTGCAGCACACCGTCGAGGTCCAGACGGACAAGGGCGGGTCGTGGCGCCCAGACTGCGAATTCGTGCTCAGGCATCGGCACGGGCCAGCAAGGCGACGGGCATTTCAGCGAACAGCTCGCCGGCGGGAACCTGGCCGCTGAAGGTGGCCTCGGTGAGCACGTCAGTCCAGGCCCCGGCCGGCAACGTGAGAGTGGTGTCACCCCAACCGTGGTCAGCCAACCCAACCGTCCACCGGCTGACAGCGACCAGCACATCGTCGCCGCGCAGGAAAGCAACGATATGCCCGGCGGCGGTGCCGTCGGCCGGCACGGCCTGATATCCGCCGGCCAGGAACGTGTCGGGCCGCTGGCGTCGCAGCCGCAGCGCGGCGTGCACCACCCGCAGTTTGGGGTGTGCCGCTGGATTCGAGACAGCAGCCAGCTGAGCTCGCCGCACCGTGTAGTCGACCGGACGTCGATTGTTCGGATCGACCAGGCTGTCCTCCCAGAGCTCGGTGCCCTGATAGACGTCGGGAATTCCGGGGGCGGTCAGCGCGATGAGCTTCTGGCCCAGTGCGTCGGCCTTGGCATGTTGGTCCAGTCTGGCTGCGGCCTCGGTCAACTCGACCGCGACCGGGCCGTCCAGTACCGAGTCCAGCCAGTTGTGCACCGCCGCCTCGAACTCCGGTGCGGGATCGTTCCACGTGGTGTGCACAGCGGCCTCGCGGATCGCCTTTTCGGTGTAGCCGTGCAGGCGGCCGCGCAGTTCGGTGCTCACCGTGCCGTCGGCGGGCCACACGCCGAAGATGTTCTGCCACAGAAACAGTCCGGTGAGCGGATCCGGCGACGGGGAGGTGATCTCCCAGCGTTGCACGAGTTCGACCCACAGAGACGGGACCTGCGAGAGTACTCCGATGCGCGCGCGGACGTCCTCGCCCCGCTTGGTGTCGTGGGTGGTCAACGTGGTCATGGTGCGCGGCCAAAGAAGCGCTCGGTCGGAAGCCCGCTGGTGGAATTCGGCGGCAGTGACCCCGAACTGGCCGGGCTCACCGCCGACCTCGTTGAGTGACACCAGACGCGCGTCCCGGTAGAAAAGGCAGTCCTCCATCGCCTTGGCGGTGGCGGCACCGCACAGCTGGTGCAGCCGTGCGGCCACTTCGGCATCCGTGCTCAGCGCTGCCGTGAGGATTGTGAGCGGATCTGCCAGTGCGGTGTGTTCGGCTGCGGTTTCGGAGATGGCCACGGGCAGAATGGATGTCAGCGTCAGGTAGTCCGACCGGTAGACCCCGATATTGCTCACCAGGGCGGCAACCGCGTCGGGAAGACGCTCATGGTCGCGACCGGTAGCTGCGGCCACGGCTCGGCACAGCCGTCGTAACTCACTGGCCAGCGTCTCGGTGACGGCCTGTACTTTGAGTTCGCGCGCCGTCGCGGGTTGCGCCGAGTAATCCAGCCCCGCCGATTCGACAAGCCCGGTGAGTGCGTTGACACCGGCCGGGTCGACGAAGAGTCCGCCGATCTCGCGCAGTGCGTCGTATCCGGTGGTGCCCGCCACCGGCAAGCTGGGGTCCAGCGGTTCATCCACGGCCAGGATCTTCTCGATCACGATCCACGCGTCCGGTCCGGTGAGTTCCCGCAACCAGGCCAAATAACCGGTGGGAGAAAATAAACCATCCGGGTGGTCGATGCGGATCCCGTCGACCAGGTGCTCTGCGAACCACCGACCCACTTCGGTGTGGGTGGCGTCGAACACGGCGCGGTCCTCCTGGCGCAGGCCGGCCAGGGAGGTGATCGAGAAGAACCGCCGGTAGCCGCAGGTTCCGTTGCGCCAGCCGGTCAGCTTGTAATGCTGCCGACGGTGGACTTCGCTGCCGGAGAATGCCTGTTCATCGCCGGAATCCGGATCGATCGGAAACTCGAGGTCGCCGAGTCGCAGCACCTTCTCCTCGCCCGTGCCGCGGGTTCCCTCGCCACCTCTGGTGTGGACGACGAGGTCGGCCACATCATCGTCAGAACCCAGAACGGGCAATACGATTCGGCCATCTGGGTCGGCGTTCCAGTCGATATCGAAGTAGGAGGCGTATGCCGAGTGCCTGCCGTGGGTCAGCACGTCCCACCACCACCGGTTCTGCCGAGGCACGTCGACACCGACATGGTTGGGCACGATGTCGACAATGAGGCCGATATTCCGATTTCGCGCCGCCTCGGCAAGGCGCCGGAAGCCCTCGGGTCCGCCGAGTTCGGCAGACACCGTGGTGGGGTCGGTCACGTCGTAGCCGTGGCTCGAGCCTTCGACGGCAGTGAGGATGGGGGACAGGTACAGGTGTGAGACACCGAGTTCGGCGAAGTAGTCGATCAGCCTCTCGGCATCGGCGAACGTGAACGCCGCGCCACTGGCAGGCCCCCGCAGTTGTAGCCGGTACGTCGACAGCAAGCGCATGGGTCAGGCAGTTCTACACAACACGAGGACCGACCGCGGCTGCAGCGAGATCTTCTCGCCGGCAGCCACGACCAAGTCGCTGCTACCCGTCGGGTCGGCGATGTCCAGTTCGGCAGTCCACAGCTGTGCGTAGTCGCCCCACGGCGCCACGAAGTCCTGTATCTCATCTCGGGCGTTGAAGCACAACAGAAAGGAGTCGTCGATCACCCGTTCGCCGCGCTGATCGGGGGCAGAGATGGCCTGGCCATTGAGGAAAACTGCGACGCACTGCCCGAGTTCGGCTTCCCAGTCCTGGTCGTCCATCTCGCTGCCCGAGGTTGTCAACCAAGCGATGTCGCGGACCTGGTCACCGCTGCGACTCGGCTTGCCCTCGAAGAATCGCCGGCGCTGAAAGACCGGATGCCGTGTGCGAAACTTCACCACTTTTCGGGTGAAATCCAGTAGTTCGCCATTGGTCTGGGCCAGTGACCAGTCCATCCAGGACAGCTCGTTGTCCTGACAATAGGCATTGTTGTTGCCGCGCTGGGTTCGGCCGAACTCGTCGCCATGCGAAATCATCGGAGTGCCCTGCGACAGCATCAGGGTGGCGATGACGTTGCGCATCTGCTTGCTGCGCAGCGAGGTGATCTGCGGGTCGTCGCTCGGTCCCTCCGCGCCGCAGTTCCAAGACCGGTTGTGGCTCTCGCCGTCGCGATTATCCTCGCCGTTGGCTTCGTTGTGCTTCTCGTTGTAGCTGACTAGGTCGTTGAGCGGGAAGCCGTCGTGGCACGTGACGAAGTTGATGCTGGCGCTGGGCCGGCGTCCCGTCGCCTCGTAAAGGTCTGAGGACCCGGTCAGCCGGGACGCGAACTCGCTCAGCGTCGCGGGTTCTCCGCGCCAGTAGTCACGCACGGTGTCGCGATATTTGCCGTTCCACTCCGTCCACAAACCGGGAAAGTTACCGACCTGGTAGCCGCCCTCACCGATGTCCCACGGTTCGGCGATCAGCTTCACCTGACTGATGACCGGGTCTTGCTGGACCAGGTCGAAGAACGCGGACAACCGGTCCACGTCGTAGAATTCGCGGGCCAACGTGGCCGCCAGATCAAACCGGAACCCGTCGACGTGCATCTCGAGCACCCAGTAGCGCAGCGAATCCATGATCAGCTGCAGCGTGTGTGGGTGGCGGGCGTTGAGGCTGTTTCCGGTGCCCGTGAAGTCCTTGTAGTACCGGTTGTCGCCGTCGAGCAGTCGGTAATAGGCGGCGTTGTCGATGCCGCGGAAATTGATCGTCGGGCCGAGATGGTTGCCCTCGGCGGTGTGGTTGTAGACCACATCGAGGATCACCTCGATGCCGGCGTCATGAAAAGCGCGCACCATCGTCTTGAACTCGGCGACGGCGCCGCCGGCATTCTTGGTCGCCGCGTAGTCCTGATGCGGTGCGAAGAAGCCGAATGTGTTGTAGCCCCAGTAATTCCGCAGACCCAGCTGCAGGAGCCGGTGGTCGTGAAGGAATTGATGTACCGGCATCAACTCAACCGCGGTGACGTTCAGTGAGGTAAGATGCTCGATGATCGCGGGGTGCGCGAGGCCCGCGTAGGTGCCGCGCAACTCCTCGGGTACGTCGGGGTGCGTCTGTGTCATGCCCTTGACGTGGGCCTCGTAGATGACCGTCTCGTGATACGGCGTGCGGGGAGCGCGATCTGAACCCCATTGAAAGAACGGGTTGATCACTACGCTGGTCATGGTTCGGCCGAGCGAGTCGATCTGTGGCGGCTCGCCGCCGCTGACCAGATCCTCGGCCTCCAGATCGTAGGAGTACAGGGCCTGGGAGAAGTCGAACGCGCCGTGAAACGACTTACCGTACGGGTCGAGCAGCAGTTTGCTCGGATCGCAACGGTGCCCCGACGGCGGACTCCAGGGTCCGTGTACCCGGAAGCCGTACCGTTGGCCCGGGGTCACCGTAGGTAGGTAGCAGTGCCAGACATAGCCGTCGACTTCCTCGAGGTCGACGCGATGCTCGCCACCATCGTTGCCGATCAGGCACAGTTCGACCCGATCGGCCACCTCGGAGAACAGCGAAAAGTTGGTGCCCGCACCGTCGTAGGTGGCGCCGAGGGGGTATGCGGTCCCCGGCCAGACGGTGGGTACCGGCGCCGGCCCGGGCGATGGCATCAGCGTTACCACCAGCCTGTGATGGCGGCGATCTGACGGCCCAGTTCATCGGTCATCGTGCGCATGTACGTGCGTGAGATGTGGTGAGAGTCGTGATATATCAACACGTTTCCCTCCACGACCCGACAGTGATCGGCCCGACACACAGCATCGCTCATGTCGAGCGGATTGAGTAGCGGGAACTTCGCTACGTAGTCCAGTGTCGGGTTGCGATCCGACAGCACCTTGGATCTTTCGACCCCGCAGGATTTGGCGTCATCGCCGCCGGCCAGGCAGTCGGTGGGGAAGTGGGGCTTCCCGTCGCGCACCAGCCACGGCGTGTCCCGCATCGCCAAGACCGGAATATCGTTGTCGGACAATTCCTGCCAGATGCCGAGGTAGCCGGCGGGCATCACATCCCCGGGTTTGATGTTCCACGGGCGGGTAGAGGTGGTGAAGACATAGTCGGGGCGGTCGGCGATGAGTCTGGGCATGACCCGCTTGTTCCATTCCCGGCACTCGGAATACTTGCTGTTGTTACCCATCACCCGCGGCGCCTTCACCGTTGTCAGCGGGCAGCCCATCTTCAGGTAGGTCACGACTTTGAAGTCATGCTGCCGGCCCAGTGTGTCCAGCGCAGTGATCCAGTGCTCGGCGTGCGAACCGCCGGCCAGCGCGATGGTGCGGGTGGCCGATGGGTCGCCGTAGGTGCAGTTGATCACGTTGACGGTTCTGAAATCGCTGATGCAGCGATCGAGGATGGATTGCGGGACGTCCTTCTTGGCCTCGTACACTGTTGGGCGCATCGGCAGCTTGGGC
>Ga0114921_10000073_pt1 | contig 40820 bp, 34 predicted proteins | sample BentaG_FD_87016 | JGI IMG/M metagenome (GOLD analysis project Ga0114921, IMG submission 87016) | Deep subsurface microbial communities from South Atlantic Ocean to uncover new lineages of life (NeLLi) - Benguela_00093 metaG | ecosystem: Environmental > Aquatic > Marine > Oceanic > Sediment ... | reverse complement strand
CCAGCTGATTGACCTCTGACACCGTGACACCGGATCCGTTGGCGATGCGCAGCCGGCGCGACGCGTTGATGATCTTCGGGTCGGTACGCTCCTGCGGCGTCATCCCTCGGATGATCGCCTGCACGCGGTCGAGTTGGCTGTCGTCGACGGCGGCCAGCGCGTCCTTCATCTGACCTGCGCCCGGCAGCATCCCCAGCAGGTTGCCGATCGGGCCCATCTTGCGGATCAAGAGCATCTGCTCGAGGAAATCCTCCAGCGTGAGCTCACCGCTGCCGATCTTCGCCGCGGTCGCTTCTGCCTGCTCGGCGTCGAAGTGCTGCTCGGCCTGCTCGATGAGTGACAGCACATCGCCCATACCGAGGATGCGACTGGCCATCCGGTCGGGGTGGAAGACGTCGAAGTCCTCGAGCTTCTCTCCACTCGACGCGAAAAGGATCGGCACGCCCGTGACCTCGCGCACAGACAGCGCTGCACCACCGCGCGCGTCGCCGTCGAGCTTGGTGAGCACGACGCCGGTGAAACCGACCCCCTCGCGGAACGCATCGGCGGTGCTGACGGCGTCCTGGCCGATCATCGCGTCGAGAACGAACAGCACCTCGTCGGGGTCCACGGCAGCACGAATGGCCGCGGCCTGACCCATGAGTTCCTCGTCGATACCCAGGCGGCCCGCTGTATCGACGATGACGACGTCGTAATGCCTGGCCTTTGCCTCGGCCAGCCCCGCCGACGCCACGGCCACCGGGTCGCCGTCGGTCATCTGCTCGAGGGTGGCGCCGCCCGGTGAAACCCCGGGATGCGGGGCGAAGACGTGCACGCCTGCCCGCTCGCCGACAATCTGCAGCTGGTTCACTGCTCCTGGACGCTGCAGGTCGCACGCCACCAGCAGCGGTGTATGCCCTTGTTCCTTAAGCCATTTCGCGAGTTTGCCGGCCAGGGTGGTCTTGCCCGACCCCTGAAGGCCGGCCAGCATGATGACCGTGGGAGGGGTCTTGGCGAAGACCAGCTGGCGGGTCTGGCCGCCGAGGATCCCCACAAGTTCCTCGTTGACGATCTTGACAACCTGCTGTGCGGGGTTCAGCGCGGCCGAGACCTCGGCCCCCTTGGCGCGGTCCTTGACGCGAGCTACGAACTCGCGCACCACCGGCAGCGACACGTCGGCTTCCAAGAGCGCCAGCCGGATCTCCCGGCCGGTGGCATCGATGTCTGCGCCGGTGAGCCGGCCCTTCCCGCGCAGACCCGAGAGCGCACCGGTCAACCGGTCGGAGAGGGATTCAAACACGGCCCAAGACTACTTGTCCGTCCGCTGGCACTCGACCTGCCCACCGAGCAAGCCTCGGCCGACCCTGATGATCTACCCGCTCAGCCGGCTTCCTCTACTCGCTTGACCGGCGGAGTCGGCAGTACCGAGAACAGCTCGCGTTCCAGCGTCTGCCGCGCCGTGCTCTGCGCGCCGTCAAGGGGCAACACGATTCCGAAAACGTCGATCACCGAGGAACCCAATGTTGTGACCTTGGCCCACTCGATGTCCACGCCGGCGCGCTCGAACACCGCCGTGAGCACCGATAGGAGCCCGGCGCGGTCGGTGGCCCGAATCTCGGCGACCCACTGCCCCCGCTCGCCGCCGTCATGCCAGAGAACCCGCGGACGGGCGGCCCGGGGGGTGATCGGAACCGAGGAGCGCACCTCACCGGCCCGGCCCGTCGCCGAACTCTCAGCCGCCCGCTGCTCCAGAGCTCGCATCACGTCGAACTCGCCCTCGACGGCGAGGATCAGCTGCTGACGCAGCAACTCCGCCGCCGGCGGCGTACCGAAAAGCGGCGAGACGACAAAGGTATTGATCGCCGAACCCTCATGCGAGTTGACCGACGCCGAGTGCACGCGCAGCGAGTTGAGCGCCAGCACGCCCGCCGCCTTCGACAGCAGACCCCGGCGATCCGGCACGATCATCGTGACGCGGTAGATGTGTACTGCTTCGGCGGGCGTGAGCTCGACGTGCACCCGTGCCTGCGCAGCCAGCGACAGGAATCGAGGATCAACGGGATCTGGCCTGGGCAGTGCGTCACCGGCCATCACCAACCGGCAGCGACGAACCAGATCACCGATCAACGAGGCCTTCCAGTCACCCCACACGCCAGGTCCGGTGGCCAGGGAGTCGGCTTCGGCGAGCACCTGAAGAAGTTCCAGCACCACCGAGTCGCCGCCCAGGCTGTCCACGACCGCAGCGATCGTCTGGGGGTCCTGCAAGTCCCGCCTGGTGGCGATTTTCGGCAGCAGCAGATGATGGCGCACCACCGCGGACAGAATCTCGATGTCACAGGGCCACAGACCCAGCCGGTTGCCGATCTGGGTAGCCAGCTCGGCTCCGATGACGCTGTGGTCCCCGCCGCGACCCTTGCCGATGTCATGGACCAGTGCCCCGAGTAGGAGAAGATCGGGCCGAGACACCCTCGTAGTGAAAGCACTTGCCCGAGAAGCGGTTTCGACCAGATGCCGATCTACCGTCCAGATGTGGACGACATCGCGCGGCGGCAGGTCACGGACTGCTCCCCACTCGGGAAACAGCCTGCCCCACAGTCCGGTGCGGTCGAGAGCTTCGATCGTGGCCACCGCAGACGGTCCCGCCGCCAACATCACCAGCAGATCCTTGAGTGCGTTGTCCGGCCAGGGCGTGCGCAATTCCGGCGCCGACTCCACCAGTCGGCCCAGGGTCGAGACGGCTATCGGCAGGCCGGTGGTCGCCGATGCGGCGGCCACCTGCAATATCAGGCCGGGGTCACGCTTGGGGCGGGCATCGCGGGCCAGGATCACCTCGCCGTTGAACTCGATGACGCCTTCGTCGATCGGACGGCGTACCGGCCGGCGGAGCGCGGACAGACCCCGACGGGGCAACGAATTGGCCGCTGTGCGAATGCCCGCGTCGACGTAATAGCTGACGGTGCGGGCCGCATCAGAGAGCATGCGGGCAAGGTCGAATCGATCTCCGATGCGCAGCGAGGCACCGATCTCGTCAGCATGCTGGGCCAGCAGTAGTTCACGGCCGCGTCCCGCCACTCTGTGCAACTCGGTACGAACATCGAGCAGGGAGAGATGCGCCTCTCCGAGGGTTTCGGTCGGCGAGACCAATGACCGGCTGGGATACACGTCGGCCAGTTGCGCGATCGCCAGGGCGTTGAGCAGTTGAACATCACGCAGGCCGCCCCTGCCACACTTGAGGTCCGGCTCCGCGCGGTGAGCGATCTGACCGCTGCGTTGCCATCTCGATCGAGTGTGTTCGATGAGTTCGTCGAAGCGCGCACCTACTCCGGTGCGCCACTGGCTGCGGGCTCCACTGATCAGTGATGCGGACAGGTGGGGGTCACCGGCGATGTGACGGGCCTCCAGCATCGCCATACCGGCAGAGATGTCGTCCCCGGCGACTTTGAGCGCTTGCGGCACGGTCCGGACGCTGTGGTCGAGCCGGATGTTGGCGTCCCACAGCGGATACCACAAGAGCTCGGCCACTTCACCGACGGTCTCGGAGGGCATGTCGTCGTGCAACAGCATCAGGTCCAGATCGGAGTGGGGCAGGATCTCTCCTCGGCCCAGGCCTCCTGTTGCGACGATCGCGAAGCCACTGGCTGCGGTGATCCCTATCTCGGTGGCTTTTGTGTTGAGCCAAAAGTCGTAGAGGTCCAGCAGCGCACCGCGCAGTGCGGCAGCATCGAGTTGCCGCGGACTACCTGTGAACAGCTGTTCGGCGGCTGCGACGAGATCGGTTGCAGGGCGCGCAGACCCCGCCGCCGGGCGCACCCATCGAGGGGCTTCGGCGGCAGGGTCTGGTAAGCGTCCCGTCAAAGGGCGTCGGTCCCCCGCTCGCCGGTGCGCACCCGAACCACGGTCTCAACCGGGCTGACCCACACCTTCCCATCACCGATCTTCCCGGTGCGCGCGGCCTGGACGATCACGTCCACCACCTTGTCGACGGCGGAATCGTCGACGACGACCTCCACGCGCACCTTCGGGACGAAGTCCACCGAATACTCGGCGCCGCGATAGACCTCAGTGTGTCCCTTTTGGCGACCGTAGCCCTGAACTTCGCTGACGGTCATCCCGAGAATTCCCGTCTGCTCCAGACCGGTCTTGACATCCTCCAGCGTGAACGGCTTGACGATCGCAGTAATCAGCTTCATGTAGTCGATCCCTTCCGATGAAATTGTCGCCGATCAGGCGAGCTCGTAAGCCGTTTCGGCATGTTCAGTCTCATCGATACCAGTGTCCTCATCCTCCTTGGACACTCGCCAGCCCAGCGGCTTGACGATGAACGCGATGATCACGGTCATGATCGCGGTGAAGAGCATGGCCACCGTCGCGATAACCAACTGCACGACGAGCTGCTGGATGCCGCCGCCGTAGAAGAGGCCGGTTTCCACAGCCAGGAATCCGATAGCGATGGTGCCCCACAACCCGGCTACGAGGTGGACGCCCACAACGTCGAGCGAATCGTCATAGCCGAGCTTGTACTTCAGCCCGATGGCGAGCGCGGAGAGCACACCGGCGATAGCACCGAGGATCAGCGAACCGATAGCGCTGAGCGAACCGCAGGCCGGCGTGATCGCGACCAAACCCGCGACGATGCCCGACGCAGCGCCGACGCTGGTGGCGTGGCCGTCACGGATGCGCTCCACCAGCAACCACGCCAGCATCGCCGCCGCGGTAGCAGCGGTGGTGTTCACCCATACCGCACCGGCGAGCATGTCCGCCGCACCCTCGGAGCCCACGTTGAAGCCGAACCAGCCGAACCACAGGATGGATGCGCCGAGCAGAACGAACGGAACATTGTGTGGGCGGAAGGCGACCTTGCCGAAGCTGTTTCGCTTACCGAGCAGAAGTGCCAGCACGAGAGCGGCCATACCGGCGTTGATGTGCACCACGGTGCCACCGGCGAAGTCGATGGGTTCGACGTTGGCGCCACCTTCCTCGTCGACGCCGAACAGCTTGGCGGCGATACCCGACTCCGACGCCGAAAGCAGGCCTCCGCCCCAGACCATATGGGCCAGAGGGAAATACACCAGCGTGACCCAAATGCCGCCGAACAGCAGCCAGGTGCCGAACTTCATCCGCTCGGCCACCGCGCCACTGATCAGCGCGACGGTGATCACGGCGAAGGTGAGCTGGAAGGCCACCCAGACGATGGCGGGCACCGTTCCGAATCCGCCGAGGACGAAGGTATCGACACCGTCGATCACCCGAACCTCTGTCAGCTGGCTCAGCCCGAACAGGGAGAAGGGGTTGTCGAAGACGCCGAAGAAGTTGCTGCCCCCGGTGTGTGCTGATGCAAAGGACATCGAGTAGCCCCACAGCACGTAGATGACGCTGACGACGCCCATCGAGCCGAACGACATCATCAACATGTTGAGGACGGACTTCTGGCGTGACAGACCACCGTAGAAGAACGCCAGGCCCGGTGTCATGAACAACACCAGCGCGGCAGCGGTGAGCACCCACGCCGTGTCACCGGCGCTCAGACCTCCGGGCCCGAACGGCAGGAACGCATCGTCTGGTAAGGCAAAAACCACTTTGTGTGAACCTCCTTGGAATGACGGCCGACAGGATCGGCCTCGGAGAAGAGACTCTGTGGCTCGCGTTTCACCGGTGCTTCTGTTGTGTTTCGGATATGTGAACGGACAAACCCAAGTCGTTACGCTCGTGTTTCCGTCGCCGGGATCAGCAGAAGTTCGTGCCGCGTGGAAGAATCATTGGCTTTTCGCGCCGCATCGGGGCTGCCAGCCTGCCAGCCGAGATGAGCGCTGCTAGCCGAGAAGCGCGTCGACGAACGCCGCCGGCTCGAAAGGCGCGAGGTCGTCGGGGCCTTCGCCCAGACCGACGAGTTTGACCGGTACCCCGAGTTCCTGCTGAACGCGGAAGACGATTCCGCCCTTGGCCGTGCCGTCCAGCTTGGTCAACACGACACCGGTGATGTTGACGACTTCGGCGAAGACGCGTGCCTGCGGCAGGCTGTTCTGGCCGATCGTCGCGTCCAGGACGAGGAGTACTTCGTCGACGACCGCACGGCGACCCACCACTCGCTTGACCTTGCCGAGTTCGTCCATCAGGCCGGTCTTGGTGTGCAGGCGGCCGGCTGTGTCGATGACGACGACGTCGGCCCCCGAGGCTATCCCGGTGTCGACGGCGTCGAACGCCACCGAGGCCGGGTCGGCGCCTTCGGAGCCGCGCACGACCTCGGCGCCGACGCGCGAGGCCCATGCCTGGAGCTGATCGGCTGCCGCGGCGCGGAACGTGTCCGCGGCGCCGAGAACGACGCGCCGGCCGTCGGCAACCAGGACGCGCGCGAGTTTGCCGACTGTCGTGGTCTTGCCGGTTCCGTTGACCCCCACCACCAGGAGCACTGACGGCTTGTCATCGTGGGGCAGGGCCTTGATGGAGCGGTCCAGGTCGGGTTGCAATTCCGAGATCAACACCTCGCGCAGCACCCCCCGAGCGTCGGCCTCGGTACGCACCCGGCTACTGGCCATCTGCGAGCGCAGCGCCTTCACCACCGACTCAGTGACGACCGGCCCGAGGTCGGCGATCAACAGAGTGTCCTCGACCTCTTCCCATGAGCCCTCGTCCAGATCGCCGCCGCCCAACAGGCCCAGCATGCTTCGGCCGAAGGTGCTCTGAGATTTCGCCAGCCGGCCGCGCAAGCGGCCCAGCCTGCCTTCGGGCGGCTCGATGGCGCCGACGTCGGGCTCGGCGGGCGCAACGGCGTCGACCTCAGGCGCGGCTGCCGGCGCAGAGGACAGATCAGGTGGTGGGAAATCTGGAAGCTTGACGTCGGCAATCGGACGTTTCGGGGCGTCGCGGGGAATGCTGGCGTCGTCGCCGACGGCGGGCAGACCGCTGGTGTCCAGCGGCTCCGGAGCGGGCTCGCGCCGACGCGTCGGCGTCTCCGGGGATTCGGGGGGCGCCGACGCGCTGAACGTGATGCCCGACGAGGCGGCATAGCCGCCCGAGCGGTCAACCGGAGTCGCGGTGTCTGGCGCCGCCAGGCTGATCCGGCGACGGCGATAGCGCACTAGGCCGACGACGAGCACAGCTACCAACAGAACGGCGATGACCGCGATCGCGATCCAAAGACCCTCAGACACGACGCCCATTGTCGCAGGGGTCGCCGCCGGCGCCGTTGGAGCCTACGAGCGGGTGGCCGTCAGGCCGGACTGGTCACCAGCTCCTGGCCCCGCATGCGCTGCGAGATGACCGTAGTGATGCCGTCGTTGCGCATGGTCACGCCGTACAGGGCGTCCGCGATCTCCATCGTCGGCTTCTGGTGGGTGATCACGATGAGCTGTGACACCTCGCGCAGCTGCTCGAACAGGCCGATCAGGCGGCGCAGGTTCACATCGTCGAGCGCGGCCTCCACCTCGTCCATCACGTAGAACGGCGATGGACGGGCGCGGAAGATCGCCACCAGCATCGCCACCGCCGTCAGCGACTTCTCCCCGCCGGAGAGCAGCGACAACCGCTTGATCTTCTTGCCCGGCGGTCGAGCCTCCACCTCAATGCCCGTGGTGAGCATGTCGCCCGGGTCGGTCAGCAGTAGCCTGCCCTCGCCGCCCGGGAACAACGTCGCGAACACCTGGGAGAACTCACGTTCGACGTCTGCATACGCTTCCGCGAAGACCTGCAGAATTCGGGTGTCGACATCGGCGATCACGTCGAGAAGGTCCTTGCGGGCCGATTTGACATCCTCGAGCTGGGTGGAGAGGAAGTTGTAGCGCTCCTCCAGCGCGGCGAACTCCTCGAGAGCGAGCGGGTTGACCCTGCCGAGCTCATTGAGCTCACGTTCAGCGCGCTTGGCTCGCTTCTCCTGGGTAGGCCGGTCGAACGGCAGCGGCGCGGGCACGGTGACCTGATCACCGCGTTCGCGCGCCAGGTCGTATTCCGCCATCTCGAGTTCCGTCGGGGGCAACGGGACGGTGGGCCCGTACTCGGCAACAAGGTCGGCGATCGCCATACCGAACTGTTCGAGCACCTGCTCCTCGAGTTGCTCGATACGCAATGCGGCTTGCGCTTTGGCGACCTCGTCACGGTGCAGCGAGTCGGTGAGCACGGTGATCCGGGTGGTGAGCTCGTTGACCTCCTCGCGCGTCTTCGCGCAAGCAGCGGCTCGGACCTGACGGTCGGCGGCGATTTGATCGCGGACACCGGAAGCGACGCTGACCGCCGAGCTCAACCGTGTCGCGACGAGTCGTCCAGCCTCGGCAACGGCGGCCGAAACCGCCGCGGCATGGACCCGTGCCTCACGTGCCCGCCTCGCGCGCATTCGAGCCTCACGTTCTGCGGTCGCCGCCCGGCGGAGCGAATCAGCCTGCCCACGAACGGCATTCGCACGTTCCTCAGCGGTGCGAACGGTCAGCCGGGCCTCGACCTCCGCCGAGCGCGCCGCCTCGGCCGCAACCGTCGATTCGTGGCGGTTGACGGGCTCGGCCTCGAACATCGGCTCCTGCTGGGCGTTGTGCAGCCGTTGCTCCAGTTGGGCCAGTTCCTCGACGGTGCGATTCCGGCCGGCCTCCAACTCGTCCCGCTGGCTGATCAGTCGCTGCCACTCGTCATCGGCACTGCGGGCCTCCTGACCCAGCCGCCCCAACTGCTCGTAAAGCGCTGTGATCGCGGCGTCGGACTCGTTGAGAGCCGCCAGCGCATGTTCGGCGGCGTCCTGACGGGAGGCCTGTTCAGCCAGCGCACCGGCGAGCGCTGCCGACAACTCACCGGTCTGTCGCTCGGCATCGACGAGGGCTGCCCGCGCCTTGCCGACCTCGGAGGCGATCTCCAGTGTGCTGGGCCTGCGGTCTGATCCACCACTGACCCAGCCGGCGCCTACGAGGTCACCGTCGGAGGTCACCGCGCGCAGTTGTGGCTGTGCTGCAACGAGTTCCAGACCCGATGCCAGATCATCGACTACCGCCACCCCGGCGAGCATCGCGGTCACGGCGCCCTGTATCCGCGGCGCGGCATCGACCACGTCCACCGCCCACACCGCACCCGAGGGCAGCTGACCCGGCACCGGCATCGGCTGCGCGGGCCAGTCCCCCAGCACGATGGCTGCGCGCCCACCGTCGGACTTCTTCAGTGCGGCCACCGCCTCACGAGCGGCGCCGAAGTTCTCGGCGGCCACAGCGTCGGCAGCAGCACCCAGAACGACGGCGATCGCCGCCTCGTGACCGGAACGCACCTTGACCAGATGCGCGATGGAACCGAAAAGCCCTGATCCACTTCGGTTTTCCTGAAGCCAGGCGGCCCCGTCCTTGCGGTCCAACCCGACCGACAACGCATCGATACGCGCCTGAAGAGACGCCACCTCGCGTTCGGCAGCCCGTTCGCCTGCTTGCAGCTCGGCGACGCGTTCGTCAGCCAGACGCAGCGCCGACACCGTGCGGTCGTGCTGCTCATCGAGTCCCACCTCGCCTTCGTCGAGCTCGCCGACGCGGCTCTGCACCATCTCGAACTCCACCTGGGTGTGCTGAGCGCGCCCGGCAGCCTCCTCGATGCCTCCGGTAAGCCTCCCGACGGTCTCGTCGATCGACTCGACACGGGTGCGCATGGTGTCGACCTGGCCCGCCAGACGAGCCAGCCCCTCCCTGCGGTCGGCCTCGGCTCGCGCGGCTTCCAGGTGGGCCCGCTCGGCTTCGGCGGCGGCCTTCTCCCGCTCGGCCAGCTCGGCTCGAGTCTCATCGAGACGGGCCCGGGAGCGGGCCAATTCCCCCAGCAGCTGGCTCTCCTGTTCGGCAACCTCCTCGGCCTGCGCCTCGAGCGCGTCGGGGTCGGGGCCGCCCGACACGTCGGGTTCGGTATCAAGGTGCTGGGCACGTTCGCCGGCGATGCGGACCGTCGCGCCGACCCGCTCAGCCAGCGCCGAGAGCCGGAACCACCGCTGCTGCGCGGAGTCGGCCCGCTCGCCGAGATCCTCGACAGCGGATTCGTGGGAGGCCAACTCGACCACCCGGGCCGCCAACCGTTCGGTGAGGTCGTCGTGCTCGCGGCGCAGCGCCATCTCGGCCTGGTTGGTGTCATCGAACTCGGCCTTGCGGGCCACCAGGTCGTCGGCGGCCAATCGCAGCCGGGCGTCGCGCAGGTCGGCCTGGATCGTCTGGGCCCGGCGGGCCATTTCGGCCTGCCTGCCCAGCGGCTTGAGCTGTCGGCGCAGTTCCGACGTCAGGTCGGCCAGGCGGGCCAGATTCGCCGACATCGAGTCGAGCTTGCGTACCGCCTTTTCTTTGCGTTTTCGGTGCTTGAGGACGCCCGCGGCCTCCTCGATGAACGCCCGCCGGTCTTCGGGACGCGATTCGAGGATCTCGGCCAGCTTGCCCTGCCCGACCACCACGTGCATCTCACGGCCGATACCGGAATCACTGAGCAATTCCTGCACATCCATCAAACGGCAACTGGCGCCGTTGATCTCGTACTCGCCGGCACCGTCTCGGAACATCCGTCGGGTGATCGACACCTCGGAGTATTCGATGGGAAGCGCGTTGTCGGAGTTGTCGATCGTCAGGGTCACCTCGGCGCGGCCGAGTGGGGCGCGCGACGACGTCCCGGCGAAGATGACGTCTTCCATCTTGCCGCCCCGCAGCGTCTTGGCGCCTTGCTCCCCCATGACCCAGGTGAGCGCGTCGACCACGTTGGATTTACCCGAACCGTTGGGCCCCACGACACAGGTGATGCCGGGTTCGAAGCGCAGAGTCGTCGGCGAAGCGAAGGACTTGAAGCCCTTCAGCGTCAGACTCTTCAGATGCATGCCGCGTTACCCTACCGCTGAGCCGATCAGCGCTCGCTGAAGCCCACGACCGAGTCGGCCGGTTCGGACCAGTCCCAGATCACCTTGTCGACGTGGCCGGGTGTGTTCAGGCCCTGTAGCTGATCAAGGAGCCGCTCACACGCGTCGCGCGGGCCCTGGGCAACGACCTGGACGCGCCCGTCCGGCCGGTTCGACGCGAAGCCGGCCAGGCCGAGCTCAAGTGCCCGCGATCGCGTCCACCAGCGGAAACCCACACCCTGGACGTACCCGTGCACCCAGGCGGTGAGCCGGACGTCACCCTCTGCCAAGGTCTTTCACCTCAAGAGTCACTTTGGCCCCCGATTTCAACGTCCGTCCCACCGTGCACACCTGGTCGATCGCGCGTTCCACGACGGTCAACACGCGCGTGCGCTCGTCCTCGGACATCCCGGACAGGTCGACCTCGAGGGACTCCTCCAACAGCGGATAACGCTCCTGCTCGCGGTCGGCGGGCCCCGACACCCTGATCGTGGCCTGGTAATCGTCGCCGAGGCGCCGCCGTAACGGCTGGTCACTGCTCAGGCCGCTGCACGCGGCCAGGGCAATCTTCATCAACTCCCCGGGGGTGAACACACCCTCGACGTCCTCGGATCCAACCAGGACCTCCGCACCCCGCGTGCTGCGCCCGGTGTAACGACGTACGCCGGTGCGCTGCACCCATAGTTCAGTCATGGCTCATTTCTACCGTGCCCGCAGGCGCGGTCGTGGTTGGCACCGCGGACAGTACGAGGACGAGCGGTTCATGAACTTCTCCCGCCGCATCACCGCTCCGCAGCGCTTGCACGGCTCACCCTCGCGGCCGTACGCATCCAGCGATCGGTCGAAGTAACCCGACTCCCCGTTGACGTTGACGTAGAGCGAATCGAACGAAGTGCCACCCTGTCCGAGCGCGTCGGTCATCACCTCGGCGGCCGAATCGAGCAACTCGGCCAGCTTGCGCCTGGACAGGCTCGAGGCCAGCCGGGCACCGTTGACCTGTGCTCGCCACAGCGCCTCGTCGGCGTAGATATTGCCGATCCCCGAGACCACAGACTGGTCCAGCAGCTGACGCTTGACTTCAGAGTGCCTGTGCCGCAACACGGTAACGACGGCATCGCGGTCGAACTCCGGGTCCAGGGGATCACGAGCGATGTGCGCGACCGGCACCGGCACGTCGGTTCCGTCGACGGTGACCACATCGGCGATCATCCATCCGCCGAATGTGCGCTGGTCGACGAAACTCAGCATGGTGCCGTCGTCGAGCTCCGCTGCGATGCGCAGGTGCTTCTCCTCGGGCTGGTCACCCAGCAGCATCTGACCGCTCATGCCCAGGTGAACGACCAGCGCCGCCTCCTTACCCAGCAGCAGCCACAGATACTTTCCGCGGCGACCCGTACCGGTGATGGTGGCGCCGGCCAGTCGGGCGGTGAGGTCGGCAGACCCGAGCTCATGGCGCCGCACTGCGCGAGGATGGTGTACGCAGACGGCGGTGACAGTCCTGCCGGTAACGAATTCCTGCAACCCGCGCCGGACGACCTCGACCTCGGGAAGTTCAGGCATCCTGCTCGATCACCGGGATCACAGTGCCGGAATCAATCACTGTTGAGGGCGTTCCACGCTGCCGCGGCGGCCTTGAGTTCGGCCTCTTTCTTGGTGCGGCCGAGACCTTTTCCGTACTCGCTGGCGCCGACCGTCACGGTCGCCGTGAACTCCTTGTCGTGGTCGGGCCCAGTGGACGTCACGGCATAGGTCGGTGCCCCCATACCTCGCGAGGCAGTCAGCTCCTGCAGGCTGCTCTTCCAGTCCAGACCCGCGCCCAGCGTCGGGGCGGTATCCAGGAGGTCGTTGAACAGCCGCAGGATCACCTCCCGCGCCACTGAGACACCATGCTCCAGATAGATTGCGCCGAGTAGGGATTCGACGCCGTCGGCCAGGATGCTCGACTTGCCGGCGCCGCCGGAGTGCTCCTCGCCCTTGCCCAGCAAAAGATAAGCGCCCAATCCATCCTCGGATAGCTGACGGCCGACGTCGGCCAGCGCGTGGGTGTTGACGATGCTGGCCCGCAACTTGGCCAGATCACCTTCGGAACAGTCGGGATGCCGGTGATAGAGCTCCTCGGTGATGGTCAGACCGAGCACTGAATCTCCGAGGAACTCCAGCCGTTCGTTGGTGGGCAGCCCGCCGTGCTCGTAGGAGTAGCTGCGGTGGGTGAGCGCCATCGTCAACAGCTGATCGGGCAGTTCGACACCCAGGGCTTTGCTCAGCAGCGCGCGGTCGACCATCACGACTCGTCTCCGGTCTGCTCGCGAAGCCCATCTGCACTCTGCTCGCGAAGCTCATCTGCACTCTGCTCGCGAAGCTCGGCCAGCTTGGCCCATCGCGGGTCGATCTGCTCATGATGATGCCCGGGCTCTGCACCGGCCAACGGGATACCGCAGTGCTGACACAGCCCAGCGCAGTCCGAACTGCACACCGGCGACAACGGCAGTGCCAGCCCGGCGGCGTCGACGATCGGCTGCTCGAGGTCCACGGCTTCGGCATTACCCTCACAGGTGACGCGCGCGACCTCGTCGGCATCGGTGGTCTCGTCGGTCGTACTGTCGGGGTAGGCGAACAGTTCGGTGAGATCAATCTCAACTTCGCCGGTAATCGGCTGCAGACACCGGGCACATTCGCCCGATGTTGGCGCCGCTACGGTCCCGGTGACCAGCACCCCCTCGGAAACCGATTCCAGGCGGAGGTTCAATTCCAGCGGCGCGCCTTGGTCGACGGCGACCAGGTCCAGCCCTAGTCGCGACGGACTCTGGACAGTCATCTCGAGGGGCATCATCGAACCGGGCCGCCGACCGAGCCCGGAGATGTCGATCACCAGCGGCGACCGTGATGCCCGGCGCGCCGCTGCGTTCCCATGCCTGGCCATCGCCTTATCGTACGTCCAGCCCCACTCGTACGTTCAGCCCCACGTGGGGTCAGCGGGACGCGTAGTCGTGGGTTCCCGCAGCGGTCCGCAGCTGATGACGTCCGCGGCCGACGGAACGCAGCGTTCCGTTGAGGAAGTCCTCGAACTCGGCCAGTTTGCTGTCGACATAGATGTCACACTCACCGCGCAGGCGGTCCGCTTCCGCGTGCGCTGAGTCCGCCAATCGGGTGGCCTCGGCAGTGGCCGTGGCCACGATCTCCGTCTCGGACACCAGTCGCTGCTGCTCCTTGATGCCTTCCTGCACTGCCTTCTCGTAGGTCACGTTGCCGCTTTCGATCATCCGGTCGGCTTCGGACTTGGCCCGTCCAGTAGTCGCCTCGTACTCGCGTTTGGCAGTAGCGGCGATCCGGCCGGCTTCCTCGCGGGCCTCGCCCACCACGCGTTCACTGTGCTGGCGCGCTTCAGCGACCATTCGGTCGGCCTGCGACTTCGCGTCGGCGAGCAGTCGGTCGGCCTCCGCGCGGGCGTGGTTGACCATCGAATCGGCCTCCGCGTTGGCGGTCGAAACGGTGGAGTCGCAGTGATCCTTGGCCTCGCGAAGCAATGAGTCGCGGGCGTCGAGTACGTCCTGCGCATCGTCGAGTTCGCCAGGGATCGCGTCCTTGATGTCGTCGATCAACTCCAGGACGTCTCCGCGGGGCACTACACAGCCTGCGGTCATCGGCACGCCGCGCGCTTCTTCGACGATCGCACCCATTTCATCGAGCGCTTCAAAAACTCGGTACACGGCGACACCCTCCAGGCGTAGTTGGCTGTCACCAGTGTGCCTGGTGTTACGCCTGTGACTCAGTTATCGGCACCGGTGTGTCGTTACCAATTGCTTCTCGAAGGCTTTCTCATCCAGGGATGCAGTGTGCAACCAGATCGCGATTCCGGCCGATGCGACGATCTGACCGCACATCAGCGTGCGCCGGCGTGGGTCAGGCCCGGGCGCTGAGCTTGGCCCGCAGGCGCGCGTTCACCGGTTCGGGCAGCAGCGCTGACACGTCACCGCCCATCATCGCGACCTCCTTGGCCAGCGAGGACGACACGAAGGAGTACTGCGGGGTCGTTGCGACGAAGAAGGTGTCGACACCGGCGATGTGCTTGTTCATCTGGGCCATCTGTAGCTCGTATTCGAAGTCGGTGCCCGTACGCAGACCTTTCACGATCGCTGTCAGGCCCCGCGCCTTGACGAAGTCGACGACGAGGCCCTGCCCCGACTCCACCCGCAGGTTGGGCAGATGAGCCGTCGACTCCTCGATCAGGGCGATCCGCTCCTCGAGATTGAACATGCCCTGCTTGCTCGGGTTCACGAGCACCGCGATGATCAACTCGTCGAACTGCGCCGCGGCCCGCTCGAAGATGTCTATGTGACCGAGGGTCACCGGGTCGAAGGATCCCGGGCACACAGCTCCGCTCATGGGGGTCGACGCTAGCAGCGGCGAACCCGCACGGCGAGGAAACAGCCCCCAAGGTCAACTGCGTTCGGCAAGCTCGATGCGGGTGTCCCCGTATCGCCGGGCGCTCCACGCCGACCATCCATCCGGCCACCCGAGCTCGGGGCCCGAGGTCGGGCGCTCCACCACCGCAACGGTGCCCGGAACGGTCCAGCCGCCCGAGACTAGAGCCGCGAGCACATCGCCTACCTGCGCGTCATCGACCTCGTATGGCGGGTCGGCCAGCACCAGGTCCACCGGCCGGGCGGCGCCTGCGGCCAGTACTGCCCCCACCGTGCCGCGACGCACCGACGCGGCGGGCACGCCCAGGGCCGCGATGTTCTGGGTGATCACCGCCGCCGCCCTGGCATCGGACTCCACGAATAGCGCCGATGCCGCGCCCCTGGAGAGCGCCTCCAGGCCCAGCGCGCCCGACCCGGCGTACAGGTCCAGCACGTGCAGCCCTGCGAAGTCGATCCGTGCCGCCAGGAGGTTGAACACCGCCTCGCGCACCCGGTCGGTGGTCGGACGGGTACCTCGTCCGGACTTGTGCTGCGGCACCGCGATTCGGCGCCCTCCCAGCGCGCCGGCAACGATCCGGGTCAGTGTGATCCCCCGGTCGTCCCCTGCGCTTCGCGCGTGGGCCCATCGCTTCCGCTGGCCGAACCGACCACCACCAGCAGATCGCCGCCTTCGACCTGCGCGGTGGCCGACACCGCGACTCGTTCGACGGTGCCCGGCCTGGGCGCGGTGATCGCCGCCTCCATCTTCATCGCCTCGATGGTGGCGATGGTCTGGCCGGCCTCCACCGCATCCCCGGCGGAGACGCCGACGGTGACCACACCGGCGAACGGGGCCGCGACGTGGTCGGGATTGTTGCGATCGGCCTTCTCGGCGGTGGGCACCTCGCTGGCCACACTGCGGTCGCGGACAACAACCGGCCGCAACTGGCCGTTGATGATGCACATCACCGTGCGCATCCCACGCTCGTCGGGGTCGGAGATCGCCTCAAGGCCGATCAGCAGCTCGACACCGCGCTCCAGGGTGACCCGATGCTCGTCGGCGTGCCGCAGCCCATAGAAGAATTGGTTGGCCGACAGGCTGGAGGTATCACCATAGAGCTCGTGATGGGCTTCGAATTCCGTTGTCGGGCCGGGGAACAGCAGCCTGTTCAACGCGCCCTGACGCGGGATGCCGGCTTGGATCAGGGCCGCTTCGTCAGCCGCGCTGAGCACGGCCTGCTGCTTGGCGGGGGCGCGGCCGACCAGCGCCTTGCTGCGCAGCGGCTCCGGCCAGCCGCCCGGGGGGTCGCCCAACTCGCCGCGCAGGAACCCGATGACCGAGTCCGGAATGTCGAACCGCGCTGGATCCGAGGCGAATTCGTCCGCGGTGACACCCGCGCCGACCAGAGCCAGAGCAAGGTCGCCGACGACCTTTGAGGAAGGCGTCACCTTGACCAGTCGGCCCAGGATCCGATCGGCGCCGGCGTAGCTGACCTCGATTTCTTCAAAACGGTCGCCCAGCCCCAACGCGATGGCCTGCTGGCGCAGGTTCGACAGCTGGCCACCGGGAATCTCGTGGTCGTAGACCCGGCCCGTGGGGGCCGGAATGGCAGAGGCCGCAACATCAAAGGGTGCGTAGACCTTTCGCAGCGCTTCCCAGTAGGGCTCGAGTTCGCAGACCGCCGACAGTGACAACCCGGTGTCGTACTCGGTGTGCGCCGTCGCCGCGACGATGGAACTCAGCGCAGGCTGGCTCGTCGTGCCGGCCAACGGCGCCGAGGCGCCGTCGACGGCGTTGGCACCCGCCTGCCAGGCCGCCAGGTAGGTCGCCAACTGACCCCCTGGAGTGTCGTGGGTGTGCACGTGCACGGGCAGGTCGAACCGGCTCCGCAGCGCGCTGACCAGCATGGCGGCTGCCTGCGGGCGTAGCAGACCCGCCATGTCCTTGATAGCCAGCACATGCGCGCCGGCGTCCACGATCTGCTCGGCGAGCTTGAGGTAATAGTCCAGCGTGTAGAGGTTCTCGGCGGTGTCGGACAGGTCCCCGGTGTAGGACATCGCGACTTCGGCGACGGCCGTGCCGGTGTCGCGCACGGCGTCGATCGCGGGCCGCATAGAATCCACGTTGTTGAGCGCGTCGAAGATGCGGAAAATGTCAACGCCCACCGCGGTCGCTTCGTCAACGAACGCGTGGGTGACCGACTCCGGGTAGGGCGTGTAGCCAACGGTGTTTCGTCCGCGAAGCAGCATCTGAAGACAAATGTTGGGAATGGCTTCGCGCAGCGCGGCCAGCCTCTCCCAGGGATCCTCTTTGAGGAATCGGAGCGCGACGTCGTAGGTCGCACCGCCCCAACATTCCAGGGACAACAATTGCGGAGTCATCCGCGCAATGTAGGGAGCCACCATCACCAGGCTCGAGGTGCGGATTCGGGTTGCCAACAGAGACTGGTGCGCGTCGCGGAACGTTGTGTCGGTGACGCCGACGGATTTCGATTCGCGCATCCACCGGGCGAACGCCTCGGGCCCCACCTCGCTGAGCAGATGTTTACTGCCGCGCGGCGGCATCGCATTGAGGTCGATCTCGGGCAACTTGTCCTGGGGGTAGACAGTGGACGGGCGCGGCCCGTGTGGTTGGTTGACCGTCACGTCGGCCAGGTAGCTGAGGATCTTGCTGCCGCGGTCGGCCGGCGATCGTGCGGTCAGCAGATAGGGCCGCTCTTCGATGAACGAGGTCGTGACCCGGCCGGCCCGGAAGTCGGGATCGTCGATGACGGCCTGCAGGAACGGGATGTTCGTCGATACCCCCCGAACGCGGAATTCGGCCAGCGCCCGATGCGCACGCGCCACCGCCGCGTCGAAGTCCCGGCCTCGGCAGGTGAGTTTGACGAGCATTGAATCGAAATGCGCGCCGATCTCGGCGCCCAGATGAGCGCCGCCGTCGAGCCGGATGCCCGCTCCGCCCGGCGACCGGTAGGCGGTGATACGTCCGGCGTCGGGACGGAAGCCGTTGGCCGGATCTTCGGTGGTGATCCGGCACTGCAAGGCGAAACCCCTTGGTGCCGTGAACATGTCCTGAGCCAGGCCGAGGCCGGCGAGCGTCTCCCCGGAGGCAAGGCGCAGCTGACTGCCAACCAGGTCCACGTCGGTGATTTCCTCGGTGACGGTGTGCTCGACCTGGATTCGCGGATTGCATTCGATGAACACGTGACGCCCACGCTCATCAAGCAGGAACTCGACGGTGCCGGCACACGAGTAGTCGATCTCGCGGGCGAACGCGACGGCGTCGCCGCAGATCTTCTCCCGTAACTCCTCGGGCAGGTTCGGCGCCGGCGCGAGCTCGATCACCTTCTGGTGCCGGCGCTGCACGCTGCAGTCGCGTTCGAAAAGATGCATGACGTTGCCGGCGGTGTCGGCAAGGATCTGCACCTCGATGTGGCGCGGGTTGAGAACCGCCTGCTCGAGATAAACGATCGGGTCGCCGAACGCGGATTCGGCCTCCCGACTGGCGGCTTCGACCGCCTCGGCCAGCGCCGCAGGATCGGTGACCCGGCGCATACCGCGACCGCCACCGCCCGATACCGCTTTGACGAACAGCGGGAACTCCATGTCGCGTGCGGCTTCGAGAAGTTCGTCGACCGATGCCGAGGGGGCCGACGAGGCCAGCACCGGAAGCCCGGCGGCGCGCGCCGCGGCGATCGCCCTGGCCTTGTTTCCCGTCAACTCCAGCACGCCGGCGCTGGGGCCCACGAACGTGATGCCGCTGGCCGCGCACGCCGCGGCCAGTTCCGGGTTTTCCGAGAGGAAGCCGTAACCCGGGTAGACCGCGTCGGCGCCGGCCTGGGTGGCCACCCGGATGATCTCGTCGACCGACAGGTAGGCCCGAACCGGATGTCCGATCTCGCCGATCTGGTAGGACTCGTCAGCCTTCAACCGGTGCTGGGAATTGCGATCCTCGTACAGGTAGACAGCGACCGTCGCGATGCCCATCTCGTAGGCGGCGCGAAAAGCGCGGATTGCGATCTCGCCGCGATTCGCGACGAGAACTTTGGAGATCCGACCAGCCACGGTTCACTCTAACCCTCACAAAACCTCCCGCCCCCGAGGTTCGGTGACAATCAGATGAGAGTCGACCAGTAGTTCCAGAAGCGCACCAGAATCAGCAGGGTCACCGCGGTGAACCACAACGCCACCAGCGACCAACGCCAGTCATAGAGGGCCCTGACCAGGCCCGAGCCGCTGTTCTGGGGCGCTAGCGCGATCGACGCGGCCACCACCAGGAGCGGGATCGTCACGGCCCAGACCACCATGCAGTAGGGGCACAGCGCACCGATCCGGTAGAGGCTCTGGAAGATCAGCCAATGCACGAACACCGTGCCCAACAGCGCGCCAGTGGCCAAACCCGCCCAATACCAGCGCGGTAGCCTCACCCCGGCCACAGCGAGCACTCCCGTCACGAGCGCAACGGAAAAGGCGACGACTCCGATCAACGGGTTGGGGAAACCGAATAATGACGCCTGCGGTGTGATCATCACCGAACCGCACGACAGCACCGGGTTGATGCTGCAGGTCGGCACGTAGTCGGGGTTGATGAGGATTTCGATCTTCTCGATCGTCAGGGTCATGGCCGCCAGCAGCCCGACGGCACCGGCGACGAGCACCCACAACGCGCTGCTTCGGCCGACCTCGACCCCCGGGCGGTCGGCGCCCGACGGTTTCGGCGCCGACGATATCGGGCTAGGCGCCGAGTCGGTCACCGTCACGATGCCGGAGCGGGTGCGGGCTCGGGCGCCACCGCATCGAGGGCCGGCACGTCACCGACGATCTCCTTTATTTTGGCGACCAGCGCATCCGGGGTGCTGTATTCGTACTCCTCGCCGTTGATGCGAATCGACGGCGTGGACTTGATTCCGGTGGCCGCGGCCAGGCCGCCGACCATGTCGACGTAGGTGCCCTTGTCGATGCACTCGGGAACGGTTCCTCCTGCACCGGCCTGGCGCGCGATCTCGATGAGGCGATCGTTGTCCGGATAATCGGTGCCCGCTTCGCTGGGCTGCTGCGAAAACAGCGCGGCATGGAACCGTCGGAACGCGTCGACCGATTCGTCGGCCACGCAGTAGGCCGCGGCACCGGCGCGCGCCGGATAGTTCTGGTTCTGCGGATGGTCCAGGATGGCGACCATGTAGTAGTCGGCGGCGATCGCGCCGGAGTCGATCAGCTTGCCGATAGTAGGGCCGAACTGCTCCTCCATGGTGGCGCAGTGCGGGCACAGGAAGTCTTCGTACATCGACACCACAGCCTTGGGCTCCTCGGTGCCTTCCTTCTTGATCAGGCTGCTCGACTCCACCCGGACGGATCTTTCCTCACCTGCGGTGGGCTTTTCGTCGGCGGACATCACGATATAGAGCACCAGGGCGACCGCAAAGATCACCACTATGGCGGTCAGACCGATCTGCACGAAGATGTTGCGCTTACGGTCGGCTGCCTTCAGGTCGTAGCGCGCGTTTTTCTTGGGTTTGGAAGCCACGGCACACAGAGTACCGGCGTGGCCTGCCGCAGTTAGCGGGCGCGGGTCAGATGCGCGCGCATAGCCGAGATGACCTCGGCGGTGGCGGTGGCGCTGGCACCGCCCAGCGGGAAGAAGTTGGCGAAGCCGTGCACCAGAGAGCCGTACTCCCGATAGTCGACCGGCACCCCCGCCCGGCGCATGGCGTCGGCGTATTGCCGGCCCTCGTCGCGCAGCGGATCGAAGCCGGCGGTGACGACCAGCGCCGGGGGCAACCCCGACAGATCGTCGGCCAGTAGCGGTGACACCCGCGGGTCGGCACCTTCGACCTGCGCGTCATCGAGGTAGCGTCCGGCGAACCACTCGATATCGCGCCTGGTGAGGAAGAAACCGCGGGCGAACAGTGTGCGCGAGCGGGTCTGCCCGCCGATGTTGGTCATCGGATAGAACAACAGCTGCAACGCCGGTAGCGGCGCCTTCTCGGCGCGGGCCCGAAGCGACACCACTGCAGCCAGGTTCCCGCCTGCACTGTCGCCACCGACCGCCACGCGCTGCCGATCGGCGCCCAATTCGGCGGCGTGCTCGCAGGCCCACACATAGGCGGCATAGGCGTCCTCGGAGGCGGCGGGCGCCGGGTGCTCGGGCGCCAGCCGGTAGTCCACCGACAGCACGTGGGTGCGTCCCTCCCGGCAGATCTGGCGGCACAGGTCATCGTGGGTGTCGATGCTCCCGATCACGTGGCCGCCGCCGTGGTAGAAGACCAGCAGCGGTGCCTCGGGTTCGTCGGTGCGGTAGTGCCGAGCCCTGATCGGGCCCACCGCACCCGCCACGGTGAGATCGGTGATCGCGGAGACCGGTATGTGCTTTTTGAAGCTGCCCGCCAGCAGTTCCAGATGAACGCGCGCGGTGGCGACGTCATCGTCGGCGACGAGCCCGTCGAGGCCGAGTGCCTGCTGACCGGCCAGCATCAACTGCATTGTCGTATCCAGGGTGTTGCCGTCGAAGGTGATCGAACGCCCACCCAGTAGTAACCGCTTGACGCGATCCGGGAGGTGCGGCAGGCCCCGCAACGTCACCGCTGCGACCTTGTTGATCACCGCGTCCCTGGCGCTGACCCCGGTCGCGTTCTGCGTCATGTCTGCTCCATCGTTTGGCCGGACCTTACCGCCGGTGAAACGGGGCAAAACTCCCGGGCAGCCCAATGATTAGGCGACTTACCCACACGGCAATATAGTCATCGACAGAACCGGCGTCGGAACCGCACTGCCAGTGCTGAACGCCGGGATCCGACCGGACGAGCGTTCCACTCCAGCAGGGAAGGTGACATGAGTTCCGCGGCAGCAATTCCCTCCGTCACGCTCAATGACGACAACACGATGCCGGTGATCGGCCTCGGCGTGGGCGGCCTGTCGGATTCCCACACTGAAGCCGCCGTCCTGGCCGCGCTGGAGGCAGGCTACCGACTGATCGACACGGCTGCTGCTGACGGTAACGAGGAGGCGGTCGGACGCGCGATCGCCGGGTCAGGGGTGCCGCGCAGTGAATTGTTCGTCACGACGAAGCTGGCCACTGCCGATCAGGGCTTTCAGGCCTCCCAGGACTCCGTCAAGGCCAGCCTCACCCGGCTTGGGCTCGATTACGTGGATCTCTACCTCATCGAGTGGCCTGCCACCGAGCTCGGCAAGTACGTCGACAGCTGGGGCGGCATGATGAAGTCCCAGTCGGTCGGCGACATCCGGTCGATCGGCCTCAGCAACTTCCACGCCTCGGCGCTCGACGACATCATCAGCCTGTCGTACTTCACCCCCGCCGTGAACCAGATCGAACTGCATCCGCTGTTGAACCAGGCCGAACTCCGTGGGATCAACGCCGAGCACAGCATCATCACCGCGGCCTACGGCCCGTTGGGCGCCGGCAACCTGCTGGACCACGCGGCGGTCACCGCCATCGCCGAGGAACACGGCAAGACGCCGGCTCAGGTGCTTATTCGGTGGAGCCTGCAGCTGGGCAATGTCGTCATCCCGCGCTCTTCGTCGCCGGAGCGAATCAAGTCCAACCTCGACGTGTTCGGGTTCGAATTGACCGACGATCAGCTGTCCACCCTCAACGGACTGAACGACGGCACCCGGTTCCACCCGGATCCCGAGACCTACGCCGGAAGCTGAGCTACTAGGTGGTGTAGTAGCGCAGCCGGTAAGGTTCGTGACGTGGGAACACCGACGTCACGTGCGCGCTGGTTGCGCGGCGCTCTGGTCGGTATGACGTCAGCCGTGCTGACGGTAGGTGCTCACGCCACTGCCGGCGGCGGCATTCCCAACGGCAGCGCGTTGACCATTGTGCTGTTGGTCTGCGCCGCCCTGGGCTCGATGGTGGGCTGCCTGCGACTGGAGGGCCGGGGTGCTAGATGGCTGGGAACCGCCGCTGCGCTGGTAGCTGCACAGTTCCTGGGACACGTCACCCTGATGGCGGCCGGCCACCAACACCACAGCTACCAACACCACGGCTACCAACAGCACGGTGCCGCCGAACTCGCGCTCAGCCCCACGATGATCGCCACTCACACCGGCGCGGCCGTGATCCTCGCCGTCGCGAACACCGCGGCGGAATACCTGTACGTGGTGTGCTCGTCGGTGCTGTGCTGGCTACGCCTGTTCGCGCTGGCCGAGGGCGCCCGCGCCACCCAGGCGCCGCGCGCAGTTGCACGAGACTTCGTCGCACAGTCGGTGTTGCGCTGTCGGGGTGTGGGAATGCGCGCCCCGCCACTGGGCCTCGCCGTCGTCTAGCTTCGAACCCCCCGGTAGCTTCTGCCCGTGTAACTGCCGCAGCGCCTGAACGTTGCGGTTTTCGGGACGCCGCCGTTATCTGGACGCCGCACAGTCCTTGACCCGACTCCGCACTGGAGCAAATCACACATCGGCGAGAACGATGTCGACTGATTTTCAACTTCTCAAAACCGAGCCGAGAGAATCCCATGTCTGACAAAAGAATCCGGACCACAGTCGGCGCCGCCCTAGCCGCCGCCGCGCTGATCAGTTCCGGTTGCACCTCATCACCAGGGCATAAAGAAGAATCTATGGCCTCCACCGTGACCATCAACGACCAGTGGGCCAGCTCGACCGACATGGAGATGGCCGCGGTATTCGGCACACTCACCAACACCGGACATCACGAAGCTCGCATCGTGGCCGGCGAATCACCGCAGGCGGGGCGCGTCGAAATCCACGAAGTCACGCCCAACGCCACCGGAACCAACGTGATGCTTCCCAAAGAAGGCGGGATCGCCTTGCCCGCCGAAGGCTCGCATGACCTCGTTCCCGGCGGCGATCACATCATGCTCATGGACCTCACGGAGCCGCTGAAACCTGGAGCAGACGTCGATTTCACGCTGATCTTCGAGGATGGGTCCACCCTGCCGGCCACTGCGCAGATCCGCGATTTCGCGGGCGCGGGCGAGGATTATCAGCCGAACTCTGAAATGCCTGCCGGGGCGCCGCACCACGATCATGGCTGACGATTCAGAACGCCGCGGCATCACGGTCAAGCGGCGGCGCCTCCTCACAGGTGGAGCCGCCGCGTTGGCCGCGGGCGCCGCAATCAGCCAGTGCGGCGCCGCCCAGTCAGCGGGTTCGGCAAGTGAATCGCGCAGTACCCCAGAACCATTCCACGGTGCGCACCAGGCCGGCATCATCACTCCGCTGCAGTCCCACGCGCTGTTCGTGGTGATGGATCTCAAGCCGCTGCCCGATCGCAGCCCGCGCGACATCCTCTCGGCAATCCTCAAGCTGTGGACCTCCGATGCGTCGCGGCTCACTCAGGGCCGGCCCGCGCTGGCCGACACCGAGCCCGAGCTTGCCTTGCATCCAGCGCGGCTCACAGTCACTGTCGGGCTGGGAGCGAGCCTTTTCGAACGCATCGGGCTGACACAGCTGAAACCGCCGACTGCCGTTGAACAACCAGCGTTCTCGACAGACCGCCTCGACCCCAGGTGGTGCGGCGGCGATCTTCTGCTGCAGATCTGCGCCGACGATCCCGTCGTCGTCTCACATGCCAGTCGCGTTCTGCTCAAGAACGTGCACAGCATGACTCGACAACGTTGGCGACAGTCAGGTTTTCGTCACCCGAGCGGATCTGATCGCTCCGGTGGCAGCATGCGCAATCTGATGGGTCAGGTCGACGGGACGGTGAACCCGCACGATGCGGCAGCGTTTGACAGCCAGGTCTGGGATGACGGCTCCGCGCAGGGATGGTTCGCCGGCGGCACCGTCCTGGTTCTACGGCGCATCCGTGCCGAGATGGACACCTGGGACGAACTCGACCGTACGAGTAAGGAATTGACCATGGGTCGCCGGCTCGACAATGGCGCCCCGCTGACCGGCGAACGCGAAACCGACGAGCCTGACTTCACCGCCCGCCGTAACGGTATCCCGGTGATTCCGTCCAACTCCCACATAGCATTAGCCCGTCACCACCATGCCGGAGAGCAGTTCCTGCGCAGGCCGTACAACTACGACGACCCTCCAGCGGGCGACCAAACCACTGATAGCGGACTGATTTTCGCCGCCTTTCAGCAGGACCCGAGACGACAGTTCGTCCCGGTGCAGCGCCGGCTCGCCGAAGCCGATGCCCTCAATCCCTGGGTCACGACGATCGGCTCGGCGACGTTCGCGATACTGCCGGGCACCGCTGAGGGCGGATACCTGGGAGAAACGCTGCTCGCCTAGCACGCACTACCGGCTCACCGCAGAGCGCCTACGGGCAGCTCCTCATCGCTCTCATCGCCCTCATCGCCATCATGGCCGACGTGGCCGACGGGCACCGGGCCGCGCACCTCTGCGGTCTGGGCGTTACCGCCACGGCGTCGCCGAAGCGTGAGCAACGCCTCCACTGCCAGAACGGCGAGCAGCGATACGCCGAACACCGGATAGATCACCCCGAGCGTCACTGCGATCACGGCCACCGCGATCTTCGCACGCTTCGGGGTTTGGGCGCGGGTTGCCTCGCTGGCGGGCCCCGGCACTCCGGTACCGCCGGCGGGCCGCCGCTTCCACCACATCAACAACGCCGTCGAAACCATCGCCAACACGCCAAGACAGGCGATGGTGGCGATGATGCGCGTCAGCACACCAAATTGGTTGCCCATGTGCATGGCGATGCCGAAACTGGTGACCTTCGACAGCGCGCCGTCCTGGGCGGACGTCGCGTTGGCGACGGTTTCCCCGGTGAACTGGTTGACATAGAGCGTGCGCTGCTCGGACAGTCTCTGGGGCCACGCGTTGACCACCGCGTAGCTGCCGTAGATCGTTTCGCCTTCCTCAGTCGAGTCCGACGGCGGAATGATCGCGTAGCCCGGCACCATCTGCTCGTCTTTGGCGATCCGATCGATGTCGTCCAAGGACAGCCGGGCCGCAATCGAACCACCGGGCGCGGAGGCATACACCGGATCGTCGACGGCAGCCCAGGCGATGCGGCGGCCGAGACGGTCGTAGTCACCCATCGTCGCCGGCGTCGACGGTACCTCGACGCCCACCGACGGTGCGACCGTGGCGGAGAAAGCTCGCCAATTCTCCCCCCAGTACCGCGACCATGTGAGTCCGGAAAGGATATAACCGATGAGGATCACCGCGATCACCACCCCGGTCAACGCGTGCAGGTCGCGCCAGCGAATTCGGCCGCCCCTGTTCCAGCGGACCTTCAACAGCGGTTTGGCACTTTCAATCGCCCTCGGCCACCACAGGTAAAGCCCGCAAGCCATCAGGACCAGAATCCACGTGGCAGTGAGCTCCATCCAGAGATTTCCCACCCCGACCGGGATAGTGGCCTCGGGATAATCCGACGGGTTGATCAGGTGCCCCAGCGACGGCAGCGCCATCTTCGGTCCGTCATTGCCGAACATCCGATGCACCTGATTGGCGAAACCCACCAAACCCGACAGTTGGCTGCGCTGCCCGAGATACTGCCCCGTGTAGGGATCGACGAAAACCTGCGTCGCGTCTCCCTCGCCGTCGGGGTATTCCGGAGCTTGCGGCGCCAGGAAGTCGATCCGTGTCGAGCTGGCGGGGCTGTCAGGAGGCGTGACGGCGTCGAGCACGAAGTCAGGCCCGACCTGTTGTCGGGCCACCGCGACCTGATCACCCAGAGGAACCGTCTCGGACCCCTGAGCAACCACGAACAGATCGCGGTCCGGCCAATGGTCGATGGGCTGGCTGTACAAGATGATTAACCCGGAGCAGGCGAGGACGACCAGCACCGGCGCCGCGAACAATCCGACCCAGAAGTGCAGTCGCCAGATGCGACGCAGGACAGCGGCGTCAGCGCGCCGCGTCGACGTCCTCAAAGTTCCAGTCCTCGAATTTCCAGTCGGCGAAGTTCCAGTCGTCGAATTGTCGGTCGTGCTCACTACTTCCCTTCAGGTCCGGGGATCGCGCTGCCGGGCCAGCTCAGCGTATACATGCCAGGAGTCGGCCCTCGCGGGCGTGGAATGCGACCGGGGTGTAGCCGGGCGGCCTTTGGCGATGTCCGACATGCCTTCCCGAGGACGATCTGAAGCGCGTAGAAATGGACGCATGACAAATCACGACCACCACGCCGGCGTGCTCGGCGATCTCAAGTCCCAACATCGCGCATTGCGAGACATGATTCCCGAGGTGTATCGGGGTTTCGGCGAGTTGAGCCGGGCTGCGATGGGTGCCGGCGCCATCGAACCCAAGATCAAGGAGTTGATGGCGATGGTGATCGGAGTCGTCCAAGGCTGCGACGGCTGCATCGCCTCGCACGCCCGTGGCGCAGTCCGAGCCGGCGCTACCAAGCAGGAGGCGGCCGAAGTCATCGGGGTGAGCATCATGATGCATGGCGGACCGGCCACCGTCTACGGCGCCCGCGCCTATACCGCCTTCTGCGAGTTTTCTGATAGTGCAGGCGGTTCGGGATAGCGGCAGATCACCATGCCGCGGGCACAGTCAGCCCTGCGGGCACGTTGCTGCCGCTTTTCGCAACACCGCCGCCGACGGCGCATCCACGGGAAGCCGGTAGCCACGTAGCACCTCGATGAACTGCACGGCGTACTGGCAGTGAAACGCAGTGTTCGGCGGCATCCATTCCGAAGGCCCGCCGGCACCCTTGTCTTGATTGGTCGGACCGTCCACGGCCAGCAAGTTGGCCGGGTCGTTGGCGAATCGCGCGCGCATCTCGTCGGTCCAGTCCCGCGCGCCGAGGTCCCAGGCCAGCGCCAACGGCACGAGATGGTCGATCTGCACTGAGGCGCCGGTCCGGTTCCCGCGCGCAAACGGCACCACCGCACTGGTGTACGGGTCGAGCAGGGTGCCGGTGCCAACAGCGTTGGGACACCGCTTGATCGACACATAGGTCTTGTCGACCAGATCTCGGTCAAGAATGTCGTTTCGAGTGTCACAGCCGTTGTGACTGCCGGGCGCGGTGGTGTCGTCGGTCCAGGACCTACCGAAGGCGTCTCTTCGGTAGTCGTAGGCCGGGACGCGCGCCGGAATTTCGGCCACCCCGGCGAGCACGTCGACACCGGGCGCGACGGTGGGTATGTCGGCTTTCGCGATGAGCCGGGATGGACTTTGCGACGCAGACACGACCTGGTAGGCGACAATTACCGCAAGCGTGGTGAGGACCGTCAGCCACAGGATTCGCTTGCGGCTCAAGACTTGTCCAGGAACTCGACGCGGTCAGTGTCGGTGAACGGCGCAGACAACACCGACATTCCCGGGTCCAGCGGGTCGGCTTCGTACACCGACTCGCACAGCTTCCGCGCAGCTCGAATGATCTCGTAATGTTCGGCGAGCGAGAGGAATCGCAACGTGATCGGCCGGCCGGACTGATGGAGCCCCAAAACGTCTCCCTCACTGCGCTCGCTCAGGTCGAGATCGGCGAGGGCGAAGCCGTCCTGGGTACTCGCTACCGCTTTGAGGCGCTGTCCCGCTTTGGATTCCTCGGGCAGTTGGGTGGCCAGCAGGCACAGGCTTGGATGCTCGCCGCGGCCGATACGCCCGCGAAGCTGGTGGAGCTGACTGATCCCGAACCGGTCTGCGTCCATGACCACCATGACAGTCGCATTGGGCACGTCGACACCGACCTCGATGACCGTCGTGGACACCAGCACGTCGATCTCTCCGGCGCGGAACGCGGTCATCACCGCATCCTTCTCTTCGCTGGGCAACCGTCCGTGCATCAGGGCCAACCGAAGACCGGCCAGCGGGCCGCTCTGCAGTCGTGCGAACAACTCCACGACGGTGATCGGCGGGGGCCCAGCCTCCTCTTTGCCCTTCGTGCCCTTGGTGGCAGTTCCGGGCCTGTCGTCGCCATCGATGCGCGAAGCGACCACGTACGCCTGGCGCCCGGCGTGGACTTCCTCGATGACCCGCGCCCATGCCCGGTCGAGCCAGGCCGGCTTCTGATTGATGAAGATCGTGTTTGTGGAGATGGGCTGTCGGCCGCAGGGCAACTCCCGCAGCGTGGATATCTCGAGGTCGCCGTAGACCGCCAAGGCAACCGTTCTGGGGATCGGCGTTGCCGTCATCACCAATAGATGCGGAGTAATTCCCTCAGGAGCCTTGGCGCGCAACCGATCTCGCTGTTCCACTCCGAACCGGTGCTGCTCGTCGACGACCACCATGCCGAGTCTTTCGAATTCCACCGCGTCCTGCAGCAGCGCGTGGGTGCCGATGACGATACCGGCTGCGCCGGAGGCGACCTCGTCACGCACCTCGCGCTTCTGTTGAGCCGACATCGATCCGGTCAGCAGCGCGACCCTGGTGGCGCAATCCGCCCCGCCGAGTTGCCCAGCCATCGCCAGCGGTCCAAGCATGGTTCGGATTGACAGAGCGTGCTGCGCGGCCAGGACTTCCGTCGGCGCGAGCAGGGCACATTGGTAACCGGAGTCAATCAGCCGCAACATCGCCAGTAACGACACTATCGTCTTGCCCGATCCGACCTCGCCCTGAAGCATGCGGTTCATCGGGCGGGTCTTGGTGATCTCCGCAGAAATCTCCCCTAGCACGTCGCCCTGTTCGGCGGTCAGCTCGAACGGCAATTGCGCCCTCATCGCGGCGGCCAGTCCATCCTCGCGAAGTTCCGCGGCCGGACCCGAGTCGCTCAACTCGCTGTACCTGCGAACCACCAGGCCCCACTGCAGGCCGACTGCTTCATCGTAGGTCAGTCGCTCAGCGGCGCGGGCGCGTTCGGCCTCGTCTTCGGCCAGGTGAATGGCACGAAGAGCACGGTCCTCGGAGATCAGATCATGTTGGCGCACAAACCAATCCGGCATGGTCTCGGCAACCGGATCCAGCACGTCGAGCGCCTGGCGTACGCAGGCGTAGATCTCCCAGGTCTGCATCTTGGAATTCGCCCCGTAGATCGGGAAGAAGTCCTTCTCGAACTCGGCGAGCAGATCTTCGCCGGAGCTGTCCGATATCGCCGCGATGGAGGTCAGTGACTTTGTGCCGACGTTCTTGCCGCCGGATGAGTTCAGAACCATGAACGCCGGGTGGGTCAACTGCAGGACGCTCCGGTAGTAACCGACCTCCCCCGAGAGCATCACCCGGGCTCCCTGGATCAGCGTCTTCTTGAGGTACTTGGCGTTGAAGAAGGTGGCGGTGACCTTCGGCTGCCGATTTCCGAGCGTGACAACGAGAAATTCCCGCTTGGGCGTGCGGTTGGTCCACTTCGGCTCGGCTTTGGTGATGGTGTCGACGAACGTGACGTGCTCGCCCTCCTCGAGGTCAAGGGTCTCCCCCTCCCCGCGCACCGTCATCGCGTCGCTGTACTTGCGCGGGAAGTAGCGCACCAAGTCGTTGACGGTGTGCAGGCCGAAGTGCTCCTTAAGCTGATCCGCGGCCTTCTTGCCGAGCACGAAATCCAGCCGATCATCCAGCTTTGCCATGCTCACTCGACCCCGATCAGCAGCGCGTCGCCCCGGTGACCGGTGTGAAAGGTCACCATCTCCGTCCCAAGATGATGACGGTGCACGTGGTCTACCAGCGCTTCCCCCACACCCGGGTCGACTCCGCGGCCCATCAGCAGCGTCACCAACTCGCCACCCGCCGCCAGGAGCAGGTCAACGAGTCCGGTCGCGGCGGCCAGCAGGTCCTGCCCCACGATGACCACCTCGTCACCTGAAATCGCCAGCCCGTCCCCTGGCTTGCAGGGGCCCGCCCACGTGAGTGCCTTCTCAGCGGCCGTGCGCACTGACCCATGCCTGGCGCTCGCCGCGGCCCTGGCCATGGCGTAGCCGTCGTCGGCCGCTCGCCGTTGGGGGTCGTGGACGGCCAGCGCAGCCAGGCCCTGCACCATCGAGCCTGCCGGCACCGGCACCATGTCGATCCCCCAGTCCGACGCGACGGTGTACCCGGCGACGATCTCCTCGGCGGCCACATACCCATTCGGCAACACGATCACCTGCGCGGCTCCGGTGTTGACCAGCGCGTGCAAGAGTCGCTGCGCGCTGACCGGCGCGTCTGGCTCGGAACGCAGGATCTGGGCACCCTCCCCGGTGAAGAGGCCTTCCGCGCCGTCACCGTCGACGACGGCCAGCACCGCCCGTTCGCGGCACCAGCCCCCGGCCGGATGGCGGTCGGCGTCTCCGATCAGCGACGTGATCTGGATCCGGCTGGGTGTCCCCGCCTCAAGTCCGGCTTCCACGGCGGCGCCGGCGTCATCGGCGTGGACGTGAACCGAGTAGTGGCCCACCCCGAGCCGTTCCGGAGTGCCGAGACCCGATGCCGCGATCGCGACGGATTCTCCCAGCTCATCGAGCCTGGCCCGCAGCTTCTCCACGCCATCGGCAGCGCAATCGCGAAGTAGGTACATCACCTCGAACTGAGGAACTGACGAGGGTGCAGCCACCGGCTCTGCCTGCTTGGGCGACGGGAGGTAGACCTCCCGCTGCGGGGCTCGCCCGGTCAGAGTCTTGGTCAGGCTGTCGAGCAGCACCAGCAGGCCACGGCCGCCCGCGTCCACCACGCCGGCCTCGGCCAACACGGTGAGTTGACCCGGCGTACGGTCCAACGCCACCACCGCAGCCTCCGCGCACCCGGTGACGACGTCGGCCAACTCGGCCCCATCGGCGACAGCCCGCTCGGCCGCGGTGCCAGCCTCTTGCAGGACCGACAGAATCGTGCCTGGTACCGCTCCACCCATCGACGTTATGACCAGCGCGGCCGCCCGCCGCAGCGACCCACTGAAGACGGCGGCGTCGATGTGGGCCAGCGCGCCCGGGTCGTCGGCCGCCTCGGCGGTCACCTCGGCGAGGCCCCGCATGATCTGGGACAGAATCACCCCGGAATTGCCCCGCGCGCCCCGGAGCGCACCCTCGGCCAACGCAGCAGCGAGCTGGGCCGCGTCGCCCCCGGCGGCCTGCTCGTCGGCCCGGGCCCAGGCAGCACGCATGGTGAACAGCATATTCGTGCCGGTGTCGGAGTCAGCGACCGGGAAGACGTTGAGTCGGTTGATCTCATCGGTGTGAATGATGAGGTCGGCGACGGCCGTGTGTGCCCAATCCCGCAGGGCAGGGGCATCGAGCCGCCGAGCCGACATCCTCACCTCCGAACTCATGTGGCGCCGGCCTCGCAGAGTACTGCTGTCGGCGTCGGCGCCAGCTTATCCAGTGGTGGCGACACCACCGAAGGCGAATGGGTCTGGCCTGTGCAGGCCGCGACTTCATGAACCGCGGCAGACCATGACTTCATGCACTGCGGCAGCACGGAGGCGACCAGGTTTTTGGCGATACCTGCGACGGCCGGTATTCTGATCAGGTTGTCGGGTCGAACCACGGGCGCTCTGCGAGCGGGACCCAGACCCCCAGTACCGATTCGAGGAGTTCTACATATGGCTGCCGTGTGCGATATCTGCGGGAAGGGCCCCGGCTTTGGCAAGTCGGTGTCGCACTCCCATCGCCGGACCAGCCGCCGCTGGAACCCGAACATCCAGCCCGTGCGCGCTGTGACGCGCCCGGGCGGCAACAAACAGCGCGTCAACGTCTGCACCTCGTGCCTGAAGGCAGGCAAGGTCTCCCGCGGCTAACGACCCGCGAGCAGACACCAACTCGCCTGATAGGGCCCTGAAGCGTGCGATCTTGCGTCTGCTCGGCGGGTCGATGTCAGGGCAGGCGCCAGTCGACCGGCTCGGCACCCATCTTCTCCAGCAACTCGTTGGCGCGGCTGAACGGACGTGACCCGAAGAACCCCCGCGATGCCGACAACGGCGACGGGTGCGGGGACTCGATGGTCGCCGTGTCGCCGAGCAGGGGTTTGAGCGTGGAGGCATCACGGCCCCATAGCACCGCCACCAACGGCTGTCCTCGGCCCACCAAAGCGCGGATCGCGCACTCGGTGACGGCCTCCCACCCCTTACCGCGGTGCGATGCAGGGCTTCCAGGGCGCACCGTCAGGACTCTGTTGAGCAGCATCACACCCTGCTGAGCCCACGGCGTCAGGTCACCATTGGACGGTGCGGGGGCGCCAAGATCGTCGCGGTATTCGGTGAAGATGTTGGCCAGGCTGCGGGGCAAAGGACGCACGTCGGCTGCGACCGAGAAGCTCATCCCGACCGCATGCCCGGGCGTCGGGTAAGGATCCTGACCGACGATCAGCACCCGCACCCGGTCAAATGGAAAGGTGAAAGCGCGCAACACGTTCGGGCCAGCCGGCAGATACCCGTGGCCATCGGCCAATTCGGAGCGCAGGAACTCCCCCATCTGCGCCACCTGGGATTCGACTGGAACGAGTGCGCGGGCCCAAGCCTCGTCGACCAACTCGCTGAGAGGACGTGCTGTCACGAGACGTCAACATAGCGGGCCGTGCGATTCAGAACGACTGCCAGCCCCGGTTGCCGCCCCACGCAGCGCCGTCCACTGTCACCCGCGTTGGCCCATCGCCGCCGCCGGACTCGGCATCGGCTTCCTCGTGGGCTTCGCCGTCGGCGTGGGCTTCGGCGTCGGCGTGGGCTTCGTCGTCGGCGTGGGCGGCGACGACCGTGCCAATCGACCGCCAACCCGGCGGCGGCACCGCCGGGAATGTGGCTACCAGCGCGTGATCTTCCCCGCCGGCCAGCACCCACTGCCACGGATCGGCCCCCATCCCGGCCGCCACATCGGCCAACGCGTCGACGTCGTCGCGCAGGCCGGCACCGGACAAGTCGACGCGCACTTTCGAGGCGGACGCGATGTGCCCCAGGTCGGCGAGCAGCCCGTCGGAGACATCGGTCATCGAGGTCGCGCCGGCGCGCGCAGCGACGACGCCGTGACCGTAGGGCGGTTCGGGCACCAGATGGCGCCGACGCAACTCCTCAATTCTGCCTGGCCCACTGATTTCGTTGTGCCACAGAGCAAACCCTGCTGCTGAACAGCCGAGATCGCCGATCACCGCCACGGTATCGCCGAGTTTTGCTCCGCTGCGACGCACCGCGTCCAGCCCACCGAGGTCCCCGAGAGCCGCCACCGAGATGACCCACTGAGGGGCCCGCACCATGTCGCCACCGACGATGCCCGCACCCATCAGCCCAGCCTCGTGCCACATTCCATCCGACAGCTCGATCGCACGGGCCGTCGCGGTGTCACCGGGGGCACCGAACGCGACGACGAAAGCCGTGGCGCGACCGCCCATCGCCTCGATGTCAGCGGCGTTCTGCGCAATGGCTTTTCGGCCGATATCGTGCGGGCTGGACCAGTCAAGCCGGAAGTGGCGGCCTTCGACCAACATGTCGGTGCTGACCGCGGTCCTGCCGTCCACCGATGCGACCACCGCCGCATCATCTCCAGGGCCGAGCAGCACCAGCGGGGGCTGCTGCCGCCCGGCCACCACCCTGTCGATGACCGCGAACTCACCCACCCCGGCCAGCGAATCGTCGGGGTGATCGCACGGCATGTCAGGTCCGTCTGCCATTCTTCCGGCTCCTCCCGGTGTATTCCGGTGCATTCCGGTGCCTGGACGCGCGGCCTGCCTGCGGTACGTTTGGTCCCGCGGCGTGGAGTCTATGCAGCCAGATGGAGGGATTGCGGGCGTGGTCGGGACTTTCGCGTGATGGACAGCCGGCCCGGCGACGGCCCGCACCGGTATTTCCTGATCGCAGCACTGGTCGTCGCCGTTGGCGCCGTCGGGGTGGTCCTGGCCCTCGCCACTGTCCTGCAGCGCCCACCGGCACAGACTCCGGTCGTGATCGCCTCTGCGCCCGCTCCACAGGCCGAGGGCCCGGAGTGCCGCGCGCTGACCGCTGCGCTGCCTGAACAGCTCGGCGAATATTCTCGCGCGACCGTGATGGAGCCGGCTCCGCCGGGAGCCGCGGCGTGGCAGACCGAGGGTGGGAGCGAGCCACTCATTCTGCGCTGCGGGCTTGACCGTCCCCTGGAGTTCGTGGTGGGCGCGCCGGTTCAGATGGTCGACGCCGTCCAATGGTTCAAGGTGGCCGATGGGGCAGGCGAAGGACGGAGCACCTGGTTCGCCGTCGACCGGCCCGTCTACGTAGCGCTGACTTTGCCTGCCGGTTCGGGCCCGACTCCCATCCAGATCATCTCGACGGTGATCGCGAACGAACTCCCCGCGAGCAAGGTCGATCCCGCACCTGCACGCTGACCGCCGGTAGCTAACGTAACCCGGTCCCGCGGGCAATCGCCGTGTCAATCATCGTCGCGAGCAGCGTCGAATAGGTTACGCCGCTGGCTGCCCACATCCGCGGGTACATCGAGATGGTGGTGAACCCCGGCATCGTGTTGATCTCGTTGATGACGGGCCCATTCTCGGTCAGGAAGAAGTCTACCCGGGCCAACCCCTGACAATCGATGGCGCGGAAAGCGCGGATCGCCAGCCCCCGGACCTGGGCTGCGACGACGTCGTCGACCTTCGCCGGTACGTCGAGTTCCGCGGCGTCATCGAGGTACTTGGTCTCGAAGTCGTAGAACCCGTCCTCGCGCCCGCGTACTCCGGCGACCCGGATCTCGCCGACGGTGCTGGCCTCGATCCGACCGTCGGGGAACTCCAGGACACCGCATTCCAGCTCTCGCCCGGGCACTGCGGCCTCGACGATGACCTTGGGGTCGTGCTCACGGGCCAATTCGATGGCGCCGGCAAGGAATTCCCAGTCGGCCACCCGGCTCACCCCGATGGACGAGCCTCCGCGCGCAGGCTTGACGAACACCGGCAACCCAAGACGTTCCCGATCCTCCGGCGTCAGGGTGGCCTGCTGGGGACGTAACACCACCTGATCGCCGATCGGCAAACCGTCGGCGGCGAGCAACTTCTTGGTGAACTCCTTATCCATCCCGGCCGCGCTGGCCAGCACTCCCGCGCCGACGTACGGGACGCCGGCGAGCTCCAGCAGGCCCTGGATCGTCCCGTCTTCGCCGTAAGGTCCGTGAAGTACCGGGAAGACCACGTCGACGGTGGCCAGCAGGTCTTGTGCCCCCTCACCCAGTGACAGCAACTGGCCACGCCTGGTCGGATCGGCAGCCAGCGAAAGTGCGGTGCCCGACGATTCGCCGACCTCGGGCAAGACGCCGTCGGTGATGGCCAGCGTCTCAAGCCGCCCATCGGTGAGAACCTAAGAGCCCCGCGACGACATCCCCACCGCGACCACCTCGAAACGGGCCGGGTCCAGGTTGCGCAAGATGCTGCCTGCCGAGACACACGAGATCGCGTGTTCAGAACTGCGTCCGCCATAAACGACGCCAACGCGGATGCGGGCACTCACAGCCTAGAGAGATTACCGTCCGTGCGCCGATTCGCCGTCGGGGAGCGTGTCAGGGCGTGGTCAAGCGGGCTCTAGCGCTTGCTCGATGTCGCTGAGCAGGTCGTCGGTGTCCTCGATGCCCAGCGAGAGCCGGGCGAATCCGTCCGGTACCGGATCTCCCCACCGGGCCCTACGGTCTACCGAGGAGTGGATTCCGCCGAAGCTCGTCGCTGCGACCAGCAATGCGCTTCTGCTGACCAGTTCGTGCACCGCCGTCGCGCTGACCAACTCAACAGCGACCACGCCGCCGAATCGACGCATCTGTGTCGAGGCGATCGCGTGCGACGGATCCCCGGGCAGACCGGGGTAGCGGACGGCCCGCACCGCCGGGTGGGAGCGCAACATGAGAGCTACCGCAGCGGCATTCTGACATTGCCGTTCGAAACGCAGTCCGAGGCTTCCGAGGCTGCGCAACACCAGCCACGCCTCGAAGGCACCCAGGATGGGTCCCGAGAGCAGTCGTTCGCGCTGCAGCCGCCCCATCATTTCGGGCTGGCTGCCCGCGACGTAGCCGGCCAGCACGTCGTGGTGTCCGGCCAGGGCCTTGGTCGCACTGGCCACCACAAGGTCGGCGCCCAACGACAGCGGTTGCTGCCCCAGTGGGGTGGCGGTGGTGTTGTCGACGACCAGAATCGAGCCGCGGGAGCGGCACGCCATCGCCAGTCGATGCAGATCGACCACGTCGAGCCCCGGATTCGACGGCGATTCGGCCAGCACCACATCGTCGGGGCCGATGTGTCCAGCGGCAGAGCACATCTCGGCGCATCTCGCCTCGACCACCGTCACGCCTCTGGGTGCGAGATATTCGTTCGCGTAGGCACGCACCTGGTAGTAGCCGTCGGCGGGTACGACGACCTTGCGGCCAGGTGTGGCGACGGTCCGCAAGACCGACGTGATAGCGGCCATGCCGGAGCCGAACGTCAGTGCCGCGGCAGCCCCCTCGAGCTGAGCGAGCGCCGATTCCAGTTGGCGCCAAGTCGGATTCGACCTGCGACCGTAGCTGTCCAGTGAATCGTCTTCGTCGGGCGGAAGGTGGTAGGCGGCCGCCGGCACTGGCGCCGAGGCGACGGGGCCACCCGGGATCGGTTCTACATCAACGGCTTTGACACTGCGTGTGGAGTCTCCGTAAGTGCCGGCCATGCGCCTATTCCGGCTTTGTGGTACGGCCGAGCAACAGCGCCACCGCATCGTCGACGGACAGGGCGCGGTGGCATACGCCGTGCACCGCCTCGGTGAGTGGCATCTCGACGTCGTAGCTGGATGCCAGCGCCAGCACCGATTCGCACGACGTGACCCCTTCGGCGACGTGGCCGCCCGTCGCCGCGAGCGCGGCCGACATGGTGCCTCCGTTACCCAACCGTTCGCCGAAAGAACGATTGCGCGAATGGGACGACATGCACGTGGCGACGAGATCTCCGATGCCGGCGAGCCCAGCCAGAGTGGCGGGCTTGGCTCCCAACGCGATGCCGAACCGCATGATTTCAGCCAGACCCCGGGTGATGATGGCCGCCGCGGTGTTCTCGCCGAGCCCGCAACCCGCGGCCATCCCACATGCCAGGGCGATGACGTTCTTGCAGGCGCCGCCGACTTCAGCGCCGATGACGTCGGCGTTGGTGTAAGGCCGGAAGTAGCCGATCGCAAGCGCCCGCTGGATCGTGACTGCTCTCCCCGAGTCGCTGCACGCCACGACGGTTGCGGTGGGCTGCTTCTGCGCGACCTCACTGGCCAGGTTCGGCCCGGAGACGACCGCGACTCGCTGCGGGTCGGCGCCGGCTACTTGCCCGATGACTTGACTCATTCGCAGCAGCGTGTCCAACTCGATGCCTTTGGCCAAGCTCACCAGGGTGGCGTCGGCGCCGATCGCATCCTTCCACTGAGTGAGATTGGCGCGCAGGGTCTGCGAGGGCACGGCCAGCAGCACCGTGCACGCACCCTGGAGCGCATCGGTGTGGTCACTGGTGGCGCGGATGGACTCGGAAAGCGGCGCCTCGAGATAGCCGGCATTTCGATGAGTGCGGTTGATCTCGTCGGCCAGTTCGGGCCGGCGGGCCCACAGCCTGACGTCATTACCGGCATCGGCCAGCACCTTCGCCAAGGCCGTCCCCCACGCCCCCGCACCCATCACTGCCGCCGTAACCACGGTTTCAGATTAGCCGGGCGACGATCACGCGGCGAGGCACGAGCCGCGTTGAGGAGCGCGGCCATCCCACCCGCGCCGGAGAAGCCGGCTGGCAGGATGGCACCTGTGAGCGGTATGACCAACGGCACGGCCGAGCTACCGCATGCTCCGTGCGCCGACATCGGCCTGGTGATCGCGGTAAAGCGGCTCACAGCGGCCAAGACGCGATTGGCGCCATTGTTCTCGACGGCGAATCGAGAACACATCGTGCTCGCGATGCTGGTCGACACGATCCACGCAGCCTCAGCCGTGACGGCGTTGCAGTCGGTGACCGTCGTCACCCCCGACAGGACGGCCGCCGCAGCCGCAGAACGGCTGGGCGCGCTGGTGCTCACCGACCCGACCCCCGAGGGCCATCGCGATCCGCTCAACAACGCTCTGCTCGCGGCCGATGCCATGGTGCGCAGGCGAACGGCGAACATCGTTGTGCTGCAGGGGGACCTACCGGCGCTGAGGGCTGAGGAACTCGCTGAAGCGATCGCCGCAGCCCGGGGTCGGCCACGTAGCTTCGTCGCTGATCGCCATGGCACCGGCACCTCAGCGCTGATGTCCTTCGGGGTCGCACTCGACCCGAGCTTCGGCGCAGATTCAGCAGAGCGCCATCGTCGTTCAGGGGCGATCGAGCTGACCGGTGCATGGCCGGGACTGCGCTGTGACATCGACACGCCCGAGGACTTGATCGCCGCTCAAGTGCTCGGCATCGGGTCGGCGACAGCCCATGCCATCGAAGAGAGCAAATGACTCTGAAGAGTCGGCCGGGTTATCGATAACCGACACCTGTAGCAAGAGCACCCTTCGATAGGGAATCATCACAGACATGACCGAAACCCGGACCCGGCCCAACAGCTCGGAAACATCGGAGACAACCGCCGCTCAGCCGGCGCTGGCCGGTCCGGCCGATTCGGCACCCGAAGCCCCGCCTGCCGCGACGTCACCCACCGTCGATAACCCATTGCCCGATGACCGCTACCTCAACCGCGAGCTGAGCTGGCTGGACTTCAACGCCCGGGTACTCGCACTTGCCGCCGACCCATCGCTGGCTCTGCTGGAACGCGCGAAGTTCCTCGCGATCTTCGCCTCGAATCTCGACGAGTTCTACATGGTCCGCGTCGCCGGCCTCAAGCGACGAGACGAGATGGGACTTTCTGTCCGGTCCGCCGACGGACTCTCGCCCCGTGAGCAGCTGCGGCAGATCAGCGAACTGACCCAGCAGATCGCCAGCCGCCATGCGCACGTGTTCCTCGACGGGGTTCGGCCCGCGCTGGCCGATGAGGGCATCTTCATCGTGACCTGGGCCGAACTCGATGAGGCAGAACGTCGCCGGCTTTCGACCTATTTTCATGAGCAGGTGTTCCCGGTGCTGACACCGCTGGCAGTCGACCCTGCCCACCCGTTCCCGTTCGTCAGCGGTCTGAGCCTGAACCTGGCCATCACGGTCAAACATCCCCACGACGGCGGCCAGCATTTCGCCCGAATCAAGGTCCCCGACAACGTCGACCGATTCGTGGAGTTGTTCAGCCGCGAAGACACGCCGAATGTCGTTCGCTTCCTTCCGATGGAAGAGTTGATCGCTGCATTCCTGTCGGTGCTGTTCCCCGGTCTGGAGATCGTCGAGCATCACGCGTTCCGCATCACCCGCAACGCGGATTTCGAGGTTGAGGAAGATCGCGATGAGGACCTGCTGCAGGCACTGGAGCGCGAATTGGCGCGTCGGCGCTTCGGCTCCCCCGTGCGGCTTGAAGTCTCCGACGACATGACCGAGGGCATGCTCGAGTTGTTGTTGCGTGAACTCGACGTCGCGCCGGGCGATGTCGTCGAGGTCCCGGGCTTGCTGGACCTCTCGTCGCTCTGGCAGGTCTACGGTGTCGATCGGCCGGCGCTGAAAGATCCGCCGTTCGTGCCGGCCACTCCGCCGGCGTTCGGTGAGCGTGAAACGCCTAAGAGCATCTTCTCGACTCTGCGCGAAGGAGACGTTCTGGTCCACCACCCGTACGACTCCTTCTCAACCACCGTGCAACGCTTCATCGAGCAGGCCGCCGCCGATCCCAACGTGCTGGCGATCAAGCAGACCCTGTACCGCACGTCGGGCGACTCACCGATCATCAACGCGCTCATCGACGCTGCCGAAGCCGGCAAGCAGGTCGTCGCGCTCGTCGAGATCAAGGCCAGGTTTGACGAGCAAGCCAACATCAAGTGGGCGCGCGCACT
>Ga0114921_10000072_pt1 | contig 40834 bp, 36 predicted proteins | sample BentaG_FD_87016 | JGI IMG/M metagenome (GOLD analysis project Ga0114921, IMG submission 87016) | Deep subsurface microbial communities from South Atlantic Ocean to uncover new lineages of life (NeLLi) - Benguela_00093 metaG | ecosystem: Environmental > Aquatic > Marine > Oceanic > Sediment ... | reverse complement strand
CGATTACTGGATATCGCTAAAACATTGGGCGGCCATAAAGCAGATTATGGCGATGTAGCCGTAACCGTTAATGCTTTTAGCCGGGTACCGATAACTTTAGTCCTGTGGCGAGGTGATAAGGAATTCGCCCCGGAAGGAAACATCATCTTTGATAGCACCATTTCTGATTATCTGTCCACTGAGGATATAAATGTGCTTTGCCAGACAATCGCCTGGAGATTAGTTAAGTCACTAAGGTCAGGAGGTGATAACCCTGCTAGAAGCGGATATTAAAGACCAATTAAATGATATCTTCTCCCGCTATAATGGCAATAAGGAGGAGCTTATTCCTATACTGCAAGAAGCTCAAGAGCAATTTCGATACCTGCCCTCTGAGGTGATGCTTGAAATCGCCGATTTCCTAAAAGTGCCACCGAGTACAGTTTTCGGGGTGAGTACCTTCTATGCCCAGTTCAAGCTTACTCCTTCAGGCAGAAGCACAGTCAGGGTTTGTCGGGGGACTGCCTGCCACGTCAGAGGCGTGTCACGTATCCTGGACGAGGTACAGAAACAGCTGGGTATTAAGCCAGGAGAGACCACTGCCGACCTAGAGTATTCCTTAGAAACAATTGCCTGCTTTGGTTCCTGTGCCCTAGCCCCAGTTATGGTAGTTGACGACAATGTTTATGGGCGAATGACACCAACCAAGGCAAAAGAGATACTGGGTGATACCAAAGAGGTAGGACAATGACTTTTGAGGATATAAGAGCTAAGGCAATATCAGAATGGGAAGCTTTAGAACATAGCGACAAGCCATGCATCTTGATTGGTGCTGCTACCTGTGGCCAAGCCGCCGGTGCTCTGCCGGTGCTTGAGGCTATCAACGCTGAATTGGTCCGACATAACATTGATGCTATTGTTGCTCAGGTTGGCTGTATTGGACTCTGCTACGCTGAGCCTCTGGTAGATATAATCAAGCCAAATCGCCCTCGTACCTGCTATAGTAATGTTACCCCCGAACTCGTACCCCAACTGATACAAGACTGTATTATCGATGACAACCCCCACCCTGACCTAGCTCTAGGAACCATAGGTGATGACAGTATTGATGGCATCCCCAAGCTCTTTGAGCTACCAATGCTCAAACCCCAGGAGCGCATAGCTCTGCGTAATTGCGGCTTCATTGACCCCGAGAATATTAACCACTATATTGCCAACAATGGTTATGATGGTTTAGTCAGAGCGCTAAAAATGACACCAGAACAGGTTATTGAAGAGATAAAGAAATCAGGCTTAAGAGGTCGCGGTGGTGCTGGTTTCCCCACTGGTTTGAAATGGGAATACTGCCGCAAGTCACCAGGTACCGAAAAGTATATAGTCTGCAATGCTGATGAGGGTGACCCTGGTGCCTTTATGAATCGGTCTCTTCTAGAAGGTGACCCCCACGCTGTTCTAGAAGGAATGCTCATTGGGGCTTACGCCATCGGGGCAATGGAGGGCTACATCTATATCCGGGCCGAATACCCTCTTGCTATTGAACGCCTAAATACAGCCCTCAAGCAGATGGAAGATTATGGCTTGGTTGGTAATAATATTCTTGACTCTAATTTCAGCTTTCATATCAAGCTTAAGCAGGGAGCTGGAGCTTTTGTCTGTGGTGAAGAAACGGCCTTGATGGCATCCATTGAGGGCAAGCGGGGTATGCCTCGTCCTCGTCCTCCTTTCCCTGCCCGAGCTGGTTTATGGAATAAGCCAACCAATATCAATAATGTAGGCACTTGGGGTCATGTGTCAGCAATTATGAAATACGGTAGTGACTGGTATGCAAAATACGGTTCAGAAAAGAGCAAAGGAACCAAGGTGTTTGCCTTAGCTGGCAAAATAAATCGCACCGGACTCATTGAGGTGCCAATGGGCATCCCCCTCCATGAAATCATTTTTGATATTGGCGGGGGAATCCCTGACGGCAAACGTTTTAAGGCAGTTCAGACCGGCGGTCCATCTGGCGGCTGCCTTCCGACAAGTCATCTAAACTTGCCAGTTGATTATGAGTCACTGGCTGAGGCTGGTTCAATTATGGGTTCAGGGGGGATGGTGGTAATGGATGAGGATACCTGCATGGTTGATGTTGCCCGTTACTTCCTTTCCTTTACCCAGTCTGAGTCTTGTGGTAAGTGTGTCCCCTGCCGGCTGGGGACAAAGCAGATGCTTGATATACTGGATAATATCTGTAATGGCAAGGGTAAACTGGAAGACATCGACCTGCTTCTAGAGTTAAGTGAAGCAGTGAAAGCCGGCTCACTCTGCGGCTTAGGACAGACAGCACCCAACCCGGTTCTCACCACCCTCCGCTACTTCCGGGACGAATACGAAGCTCACATCAACGAAAAGCGCTGCCCTTCGCTAGCCTGCACCCAGCTAATTACCTATTATATCCCTGCCGATAAATGCCAGGGCTGTGGTATTTGTCTCAGGAGTTGTCCATCTGAGGCTATAACTGGGGGCAAGAGATTGGTACACATTATCGACCAAAGCAAGTGCAATAAGTGCGGCACCTGCCTCGATGTTTGCCCGAGCCGGTTCGGCGCTGTGGTGAAGGTTTCCGGAGAAGAAATAAGCGTCCCCAGCGAACCTATTCCGGTGATTGCAGTAAAACGAAATAAAGGGGCTTCTGATAAGCCCTCTACAGGTGAGGCGTAGAATGGAGAAGATTAGCTTAACCATTGACGGTCAACAGGTAAAGGCGAAGAAAGGAATGACAGTACTGGAGGCAGTTCAGGCTGCTGGCATTTATATCCCCACCCTCTGCCATGACCCTGACCTGGAACCATATGGGGCTTGCCGCCTGTGTGTGGTAGAGATTGAGAATGTGCCTGGTTTGCCCATCGCCTGCACCACTCTGGCCACCGATGGGATGGTAGTGCACACCGAGACCCCAGCCGTTAATCAGGTGCGTCATAATGTCGTTGAACTGCTCACTGCTGACCATCCCAGCGATTGTCTCACCTGTCCCCAAAATCAGCAATGCGAATTACAAAAGGTGGCTGCCTATCTGGGCATCACCCGAGAACCATTCCCAAAGACGACCAGAGTGTTTCCAGTTGATATCAGTAACCCCTTCTTCGACCTTGACCGAAACCGCTGTATCCTCTGCGCCAGGTGCACTCGTGCCTGCAATGAAATAACCGGTGTCGGGGCTATTGACTTATCTTACCGTGGCTATGAAACCAAGGTCACTACCTTTGGTGATAAATTACTGCTGGAATCAATTTGCCAATCCTGTGGGGAATGCGTGACTCACTGCCCTACTGGTGCCCTAGCCCCTAAGGAGAGCAGACAGCCAACCCATGAAGTGTTAACTATCTGCCCATATTGTGGTGTTGGCTGCCAGATGTATCTTGGTATCCGTGGTGGACAGGTGATAAGTGTTCGGGCTAGAAGCGAAGGAAGCCCCAACAGAGGCTGGCTTTGCGTCAAGGGTCGCTACGGCATCTCTGAATTTATTCACCACCCCGAGCGCTTAACCACCCCCCTGGTGAGGCGGAATGGAAAGCTTGCCGAGGCAACCTGGGATGAGGCACTAGACCTGGTTGCCAGCAAACTGGCTAATTATAAGAATGATGAAGTAGCCGTAATCTCCTCAGCTAAGTGCACCAATGAGGACAACTATGTCATCCAGAAATTGGCTCGGGTAGCACTTGGCACCAACAATGTTGACCACTGCGCCCGCCTCTGCCATGCCCCCACTGTAACCGGTCTAGTCCAGAGCTTCGGCAGTGGAGCAATGACCAACTCCATGAATGAAATTGGTGACGCTGCCTGCATTTTAGCTATTGGCACCAACACCACAGCCGCTCATCCGGTAATCGGGTTTTTCATAAAGCAGGCAGTGCTCAAAGGAGAGGCGAAGCTCATTGTAGCTAACCCTCGCCAGATTGACCTTTGCCGTTATGCCGACATATGGTTGCGACATAAACCTGGCACTGATGTTGCCCTGCTTATGGGCATGATGCGGGTCATAGTGGATGAGGGATTGCTTGACTCATCATTCATCAAAGAGCGCTGTGAGAACTTTGATGCCTTTAAAGAGTCACTAAATGACTTTGACCTTGATTTTGTTGAAGGCATCACCGGGGTACCCAAGGAAAAGGTAGTTGAGGCCGCCCGGCTATATGCCACCAATAAGCCAGCCACCCTCCTCTATGCTATGGGTATTACTCAGCACTCCCATGGTACCGATAATGTATTGGCTACCGCCAACCTAGCAATGCTTACCGGGAATATTGGCAAGCCATCAACCGGGGTTAACCCACTACGGGGCCAGAGCAATGTTCAAGGTGCCTGCGACCTTGGTGCTCTACCTAATGTCTATCCCGGATACCAGGCAGTCAGTGACCCGGCTATCAGAGAGAAATTTGAGTTGGCATGGGTATGCCCCTTATCAGCTGAGCCTGGACTCACCCTCACCGAGATTTTCGAGGCTGGCTACCGGCGGCAGATAAAAGCCATTTACCTTGTCGGCGAAAACCCTGTGCTAAGTGAGCCCTGCGCCAGGCATGCCCAAGAGGCACTTATGGAGCTAGACTTTTTAGTAGTTCAGGACCTCTTTATGTCGGAAACAGCTCGGCTGGCTCATGTTGTTCTGCCGGCAGCAAGCTTTGCCGAGAAGGAGGGCACCTTTACCAATACCGAACGGAGAGTGCAGCGAGTGAGAAAAGCGATAGCCCCCCTTGGTGACTCTAAACCAGACTGGTGGATTGCCAGCCAGATTGGGCAAAGAATGGGGAATAAGGGCTTTGATTTTACTCATCCCTCTCAGATAATGGACGAGATTGCCAGCCTCACCCCTAGCTACGGGGGCATTTCCTACAGTCGCCTAGAGGACGGCGGCTTGCAATGGCCCTGCCCGACAGAAGACCACCCCGGGACCCCTTACCTTCATAGCCAGCTGTTTGCCCGGGGCAAAGGTCGGTTTATGCCCCTGAAGTATAAGCCCCCTATGGAACTTCCTGATGATGAGTATCCTTTAATCCTGACTACCGAGCGCAGCCTATTCCACTTCCATACTGGTACCATCACTCGAAAGGTAAGAGGACTTAATATATTCAGGCCAGAAGAGTTGGTCGAGATGAATCCGGCCGACGCCTCAGCTTTAGGCATTGCTGACGGTGAGATGATCAAGGTCACCTCCCGAAGAGGGGAAGTGGTGGCCAAGGCAAAGGTAACTGAAGTTTCGCCAGTAGGAGTGGTCGCCATGAGCTTTCATTTTGCCGAAAGCCCTACCAATGTGCTAACCAACCCAGCTCTTGACCCGGTATCTAAGATACCTGAACTCAAGGTATGCGCCGTCAAAGTTGAAAAGGCTATTTAACCTGTCCCTTTGAGCAAGAAGTAATTTATCTTACACCAATATTCCTTCGATTTCAGCCATAATCTGCTCGGTGGTGAAGTGCTTGCCAGTAATAGCCCCACTGGGGCAAGCCGCCACACAGACACCACAGGCCTTGCACAAAGCCTCGTTAACTTGCGAGACCTTTTTCTCTTCATCAAAGGAGATAGCACTAAACGGGCAGAGGAGATTACAAATCCGGCAGCCAGAGCAAAGCTCCTCATCAACGACAGCGACCGCAGACTCAATCTCTATAGAGCCGGCGCTAATCATAGCCAGAACCTTGCCCGCTGCCGCTGAAGCCTGAACCACACTTACCGGTATATCCTTGGGAGACTGGCAACAACCAACAACAAAAATACCGTCGCTCATTGTCGCTATCGGGTCCAGCTTGGGGTGCCTCTCCAGGAAGAAACCATCAGCACTGCGACTAATATTAAATAACCGGGCAACCTCTTCAGCATCCTTCCTTGGTTCAAGAGCCGTGCTCAATACCACCATATCCACCGGGATAGAATGCTCCAGATTAGCTAAGGTGTCCTCACCCTGGACAACTAATTTGCCGTTCTGCTGAAGCACATCACTGGGTCGACCCCGAATGAACACAGTCCCTTCACCCAGAACACGGTTGTAGAACTCCTCAAATGCTTTGCCCACGGCCCGAACATCAATATAGAACTCATAGACCTTAGCCCCGGGAACGTGCTCTCTTACCAGGTGCCCAAACTTCATTGAGTACATACAGCATACCTGTGAACAATACTCATGATAGTGCTCATCCCGGCTGCCCACACAATGGACAATGGCTACTGTCTCTGGCTCCGAGTCATCCTTCAGTAAAACCCTGCCTCCAGTCGGCCCTGAAGCATTAATCAGCCTCTCAAACTCAAGGCTAGTAATAACATTATCAAGGCGCCCATAGCCATACTGATACATGGGAGTGGGGTCAAAAGCATCATAGCCAGTGGCTACGATTATGTTACCGACATCTACTTCGACTATTTCCTCCTCCATCTCATGATTGATGGCAAGAGCTTCGCAGGCCTTAACACACTCCAGGCATTCTGAGCAAACGCTACAGTTCAGGCAACGCTTGGCTTCTTCAATAGCCGTTTTCTCATCAAAACCGAACTCAACCTCAGCAAATGATTCCCGTTTCTCCGGCTTGAGCATAGGCATAGCTGCCCTTGCCTTTATCTCCACCCCTTCCTTTGATACCTCTTTTACCCTTTCCATTGGTGCTGGCCTTCCCTCTCTTAAGTCCACCCCATTAAGGTAGCGGTCTATGGAAATGGCTGCTTCTTTACCAGCAGCAATCGCTGCAATGACATCAGCCGGACCAGCAACTACATCGCCACCAGCAAAAACACCCCCAATGTTGGTCTCCAGTGTAATACGGTCTACCTTGATAGTTTGCATCGGCCCTCTCTCCACTTCCTTGAAAACTGCTTCCTCCGTTCTCTGCCCAATGGCAACTATGATTGTATCTGCTTCCATAGTGGGGCCTGAATCTTCAGCAAACTTTGGAGTAAACCTGCCATCCGCATCCCGAACAGAAGTGCAGATGATGGTCTCCAAACCAGTAACCTTTCCTCCCTTGGTCAAAATTTCCTTCGGACCTAAGCAAGGATTAATAATCAATCCTTCCTCCTCTGCCTCCTCAATCTCCCGATCCTGAGCAAGCATCCTATCTTTAGAGGTAAGGTCCCTCGTCTCCAGACAAACGAGGTGGACCTCCTTGGCTCCGAGACGCAAGGACGTCCTAGCAGCATCCATGGCAACACTGCCACCACCGATAACCGCTACCCGATTACCCAGGTTAACCTTTGCCCCTGAATTCACCTGCTTCAAGAAATCAAGGGCCTGGATTACACCTTTAGCATCCTCATTGGGGATGCCAAGTTTCATGCTTACCCAGGCACCAGTGCCCAAGAATATTGCTTTATACCCCTGATTGAAGATGTCCTCCAAGTCTTTCACCGGGGCATTTGTTTTTATCTCCACGCCAAGCTCTTCAATATAGCTTATCTCGTTATTCAATATCTCCTTGGATAACCTGTATTCAGGAATTCCATAGCGCAGCATACCTCCAGCCTGAGGAGCCGCTTCAAAGACGGTAACCGGATATCCCTGCTTAATCAGGTCATAGCCACAGGTCAAACCAGACGGGCCAGCACCAATGATAGCCACTTTGTCTTCTTTTGTCCTTTCAACAGGGGTTGCCTTTTCCCTGCCCTCTCTAAGCTCGTAGTCTGCCATGAAACGCTTGAGAGAGCGAATGGCTATAGGCTCATCAACCTTATCCCTTTCGCACTCGGTCTCACAGGGATGGGTGCAAACCCGTCCACAGACTCCGGCAAAGGGCATGGTTCCTCTCAGTACCTCAAGGGCTTCCTTGAACTTACCCTGTGAAATAAGGGCGATATAGCCCTGGGCGTTGACTCCGGCAGGGCAGGCAATCCGGCAGGGGGGTAAGCCTCGTTTATCAATGGTGAAAACATTGGGGACAGCCTGGGGGAAAGGGCGGTAGATTGCCTTCCTCTGGCTCATTCCCAGGTCAAACTCAGAAGGCACCTCAACTGGGCACACCTTGTCGCAATCAGCACAGCCGGTGCATTTAACAACATCCACATAGCTTGGCTTCTTTCTGATTTTAACCTTATAGTTACCCACATACCCTGAGACCTCTACCACTTCACTGTAACTCATTAAGTCAATATACGAATGAGAGCCTACATCGCTCATCTTTGGGGTAAGGATACAGGCAGAACAATCCAGTGTGGGGAAGGTCTTATCTAGTTGAATCATATGCCCACCAATGCTTGGCTCCCTCTCCACCAGGTAGACTGTGTGCTTAGAATTAGCAATATCCAGAGCAGCCTGGATTCCAGCAACACCACCACCGACAACCAGAGTGTTGGGATTGACTGGAACCTCCCTGATTTCCAAAGGCTCCTGATAATAAACACGCCTTACCGCAGCATTTATCAGCGCTTTGGCCTTCTCAGTAGCCGCCTCAGGGTCTTCAGTTGCCCAAGAGCAGTGCTCTCTAATATTAGCCATCTGAAAAAGATAGCGGTTTACTCCGGCACTTTCGCAAGCCCGCCTAAAAGTCAGCTCATGCATCCGGGGAGAGCAGGAGGCAACAATTATGCGATTAAGCCCACGCTCTTTAATATCGTTTTTGATAAGGTCTTGCCCAGGGTCTGAGCACATGTAGGTATAATGCTGGGCAATTTCCACAGCAGGCAATTCCTTAACGAAATTGGCCACTTCCTCTACATTGACTGTTCCGGCGATATTAGTACCACAGTGACAGATATAGACACCAATTTTCCTATCCGCATTACCCATATATCCTCCTTCAGCTCAGGCTGCTGGTTTGGTCACTTTGATGAAGGGAGCAAGAACCTCCTGTGCTGTTATAACACCCTTATCCAGAGCCAAGGCCTTAGGTTCAACTCCAAGTGCCAAGCCCAGCAACTGGGTAAAGAATAATACCGGAAGTTTATATTTAGTTTTGAATTTCGCATTGGCCATATCCTGGTAAACATCCAAATTGGTCTGACACAGAGGACAGACAGTGACCAGGCACTGAGCACCATTGCTAGCTGCATTCTCAAGCAGCTTATGGATTAAACCCAGGGCTACATCCAGTTCGGGTATAACTAAAGAGGCACCACAGCACTGGACCTTTAATGGAAAGTTAATCGGCTCCGCCCCCAGGCTTGCCATCATACGGTCTAAAGTCTGAGGATTCTCGGAATCATCAAACCCCGGGTCAGGACGGACTAGCTGACAGCCATAATAGGCAGCCACCTTCAGCCCACTAAGTGAGTTCACCACCTTGGACTCAACAAAGTCAAGACCAATATCGTTGTAAATGACCTCAAACAAGTGGCGCACACTGACGCCTCCCTTGTACTCTAAACCTATACTGGCCAAAACTTCATTTACTTTACGCCTCACATCAGGATATTCTTTGAAGTGAAAATTAGCCCTATTTAGTGTAGTATAGCAAGCACTGCAAGGTGTTACCAAGTCTAGACCTGTCTTCTCTGCCAAAGCCAAGTCACGGGTGGCAACACAAACCGACTCAAGCTCATCAAGTGAGGAATAAGGCGTGGTTCCACAGCAGTTCCAATCCTCCAGCTCAATTAACTCCATCTCGAGAGCACCGGCAATAGCCTGTGTGGAAAGACCATAAGCCACTGCAGTACCATCAGAGGATGAGCAACCAGGAAAGTAAGTATAGTACTTCATCAAGAACCTCCCAAAGCCTTGACTTTACTAGCAATATTCTTGATTTCCTTGGCTCCTTTTATCTTTTTAGGGGCAAAAGCCAGGCGTCCATGTGTCAGTAGTTTCAACGCCACCGGTAGCATCCTAAGGCCAACCAAGGGATTCTTCTTCATCCAGACCAGCTTAGTCATGAACTTCATCATCATTCCAAGCTCATGAACACGCCCATAATTCCTAACGGAGTCAACAAAGGTACGATACATAGTAGGAGTAGCCGTCTTTTTGCTGGTTAATCTATGACGAAAGGTCAAGGTCTCAAGAGTATGCATAAGGTCGGTTGGCTTAACCACCCTAGGGCAACGCACCGTGCATCGGTAGCAAGAGAGACAAACCCACATCGTGTTGCTAGCCAAGACCTCATCACGCCTCCCAGCCCGGATCAGGGCAATGGTTTTTCGCGGAGAATTGTCCATCAGAGCTACATTAGGGCACGACCCAGAACATATGCCACACTGGATACAGGCGAGAACACCCTCACCACCGGGGACAGAGCAAACTTCTTCTAGAAAGTCGCTTTCCTCAACCACCAATTCTTGATTCTTCACGCTCAACAATGAACCCTCCTTCCTCATTAGCGATTAACACATTCTTCATCATTTTATGTGGCCCCAAATAGGCAAAATAATTACCTACCAGAGTAGACCGATAGGTAATTATTTACCCACAGCAAAATTTGACCACATTTCTTTACCAATACTATCCTCTGATATTACTGGTAACATTATAACCTCTCTAACCTAACACTTCAAGCCTACAGTTTTCTGGCTATCATTTTGGCGGCAATAGGCTTTGTTGCCATTATTGACACCATTAGCAAAATCAAGGTAAACTTTTTCAGCCTCCAAATTTTCCTCATTTAACTCTAAGATAAAGAGGTGCTAGATGGTTGACAAGCCGCTGATTACCGAAGAGCTGATGGCTAAAATCGGAATGGAGGGGAAGCCCAGGGAATATGAGGTGGAACGGGGAATGATAAAGCGATTTGCCCAGGCGATAGATGACCAAAATCCCCTCTGGCAGGATGAGGAATATGCTCGGAAAAGCAAGTATGGCAATATTATCGCTCCCCCAACATTTATTGCAGCTATAGGCTTTGAGCAATTTATGGAGGAGACACTCGCCTTAGCTTCTTTCACGACTATACTTCATGGTAAAACTGAGCTTGAGTGCTATCAACCCATCAGGCCAAAAGAAATAATAACCGTTACCACCAAGATTACCGATATTCGCCAGCGGCAGGGTAAAGCAGGTAAGGTGGTATTTATCACCTTTGCCACTACCTATAAGAACCAGAAACAAGAATTGGTAGCTAAGTGCCAGCAAATGGTTATTGGCTATTGAAGCTAACCGCTATGAGCAAGCAACTTTACTACGAAGATGTAGCCACAGGCAGTGAGATTAGCCCTCTGACCAAACAACCAACAACCCGCCAGTTGGTGATGTGGGCTGGGGTATCTGGTGACTACAATCCCATTCACTACGATAAGGACTTTGCCCTGGATAGAGGCCTACCTGGTGTTATCGTCCAAGGTCAACTGATAGGCTGTTTCCTGGGTCAGCTAATGACTGACTGGATAGGAGAACAGGGAATACTTAGAAAGTTAAGTTGTAGTTATAAAGGAATGAACTTTCCCGGTGAAGCTCTTATCTGCAAGGGAAAGGTAAATAAGAAGTATATTAAGGATAGCCAACACTATGTAGAATGCAGCCTCTGGGTGGAGAACCCAAAGGGAGAAAAGACAGTGTCAGGTAGGGCTATTGTTATTCTGCCATCCAGTGGTTGAGAGAATAGAGAGAATTAGAGGAGGTTAAAGGCATGGCTGATAGATTAAAGGACAAGGCAGCTGTAGTTACCGGTTCGGGGCAGGGTATTGGCAAAGCTATAGCTCTAGCTCTGGCTAAGGAAGGGGCCAAGGTAGTGACCAATAACCGCAGGCCAGGTACTTCCGGGGGAGACGCTGAGACCACAGCCAAGGAGATTTTAGATATGGGTGGTCAGGCTGTGCCCTTCTTTGGTAGTGTTTCTGAGTTTGAGACGGCTCAGAAGCTAATAGAGACAGCAGCCGACAAATTTGGCAGACTGGACATTTTGGTGAATAATGCTGGTGCTGACCGACCTCACATGGTTTGGAATATGACCGAAGAGGAATGGGATATATGCGTGGACTCTTTCCTTAAAGGCTCCTTCAATTGCACCCGGTTTGCCTGTAGTGTAATGAGAGCGCAAAAGTGGGGGCGGATAATAAATACCACCTCTACCGCCTGGTTGGGTACTGTGGGACATTGTAACTATGGAGCCGCTAAGGCTGGACTCGTAGGTTTAACCAGGGCTATAGCCAGAGAGATGGGCCGGTATGGGGTAACCTGCAATGCCTATGCTCCCACTGCGGCAACACGGTTTACTATTAGCGAGGAGATAATAGCTGGTTTTAAGAAAAGATACGAAGCCGGACTTATGACCAAGGAAAGATTTGAAGAGCTGACCAAGCCACCAAGCCCGGAGACAGTAACCCCATTCATAGTTTATCTCGGCACTGACGAGGCGGCTGATATAAATGGGCAGGTATTTGATGTTACTGGAGGCAACATTGCCATTTACTCGGAGCCGATAAAAAAGAAAACCATCAATAAAGAGGAAGGTCTATGGACAGTAGAAGAGTTAATCGAGCTGGTACCCAAGGTATTACTGGAGGGATACCAAAATCCAGCACCATCCCAGCCGGCTAAGTAGGCAATAGTTTTCAATCTTTTCAAAGGGGCAAGACCATTTTATGAAAGGGCTTTGCCCCTTTACTCTTCCCTGGCTAGCAACCTCCAAATCGGAAGTCCACTCAGGTTTCTCTCTGGCGTTCTTCCCATTGCTCTCGGGATATTTCCATAAGCACGAAATAAAATCCGTCCCTAGTCAGCTGCACATAGGGGGCAAAACCACATTTCTTGAAGCACCTTTGTGCCCTGATGTTACCTTCCAGTGTTTTTAGATAGATTCGTTTGAAGCCTGTCTGGCGGAAAATATAGTTTAACAAGATGGTTATTGTGTCTGTGCCAAAGCCCTTATCCCAGTAGTCACGATTACCAATCATAATCCCCAGTTCGACTTCACCTTGTGCCTTATCAATATGATAATAGCCACAGTTGCCGATATGCTTACCATCTAGAGTTTCTATAGCGAACTGACGTCTGGTGGCAGAGGGATGGCGCAATTCACTGGCATAGGTTGATACATACCGGGAAAAGGGGATAACTACCGGAGAGGTAGCATCAAGTTGAGTTAGTTCAAGGTCTGTTTGCCAGGCATAGTCGCCCCTAGCATCGGCTAGCCTTTTATCACGAAGCCTAACCTTGCTGCCAATAATCACATTGTCGGCAGGAGATTTAGTCCCGGAAAGAGAGGGGGTCTTCATTTACTTCCAACTCGTGTAAAGCTTGCTCGGCTATCCGGCAGATGGCCTCGTTAGGATTATTTAGGCACTCCGCCAGGCACTCTTTAGCCTCATCACCGCCTATCTTACCTAATGCCTGGATAGCAGCCAAATGGACTTCTGTATCCTGGTCATTGATAAGCCCAATAAGATGCGGTACTGCTTCTTTTTCTCCAAGCTCACCGCAGGCTCCGACAGCCTCATAGCGCATCTCAGCATCAGCACTACCCAGCTCGTTTATCAGTATCGGCAGCCAGGAACGGTGGCAGTTCCTACCCATAGCATAGATAGCACTGATCTTAAGACTGGGATTATGACTCTGATAAGCTTCCATAATAGCTTTATTCACTTGAAGTAAGCTTAATGGGGCAACTGCTTCCAGAGCCCGGCGTCTGACTTCAATAGGCCTTCCTTTACTACGAATCACACCAAGCAGAGCCTGCTTGACCCTGGATATGTGGCGAGGGCGGAGCTTCTTCAATTCAGCTAACAGGGCAAATTTACCCAGAGCCATAGCCGCCGCTAGCTGGACTGTCTCTGAGCTATCCTGCTCAAGTAGCTTAACTAGAGGGTTAATCAAGGACGCGTCCTCGCTTTCCCACAGCCCTTCAATTGCGGTGCTCCTAACCTCAGCATCCTGGTCCTTCAAGCAACCCTTGAAGATACTATCAAAGTCGAGCTCAAAATTATTCTCACCTAGCTCAACTAATCGAGATATAATCTGCCGGCGCCGTTTTAGCTCAATTTTGGGCCATGCCTGTTCAAAAAACTCCAGTTCTTCTGAATTTAAACCTGACAGGTCAGCCAGCCGTGAATTACGCAATGGCTTATCAATGTTACTCAAGTTAGCTATAGTCTCTTCAATAGATAATGACATAGTTGGCTCTGCTTTTATTCCTCTTCTTCCTCTTCTTCCTCATGTTCCCAAAGGGGCCTAGTAAAATGGTCAATATACTCTGACATAGCTTCAGCCGTTATCTGTCTCATTCTCCCTTCGGCCTCTTTAGCTAGCTCAGCTAGCTCAGTGACATCAACTTCAACATTTAGTATCCCAATCAGGGTCTTAAGTACCGCCAGAGCTGCCTTTGGGTTCTCTATTCGGGTGGCATATGAAGGCACCTCTCCCAGAAGACAAACACCCTCAATGTCCCTCTCTTTAGTTGCCCCCAGCAGTAACCCATTCAGCCCAGCAATGTGAAGGTTCCCCTTTCGCACTAAATCATGCTTTTCCAACTCACCAGCTAACTGCTCAGTAGTGGCTACCCCCCAGACTTTGGGCTGTTCCGCATGATGGATTCGGCTCAAGGCTGCGGCACAGGTATAGACTCTTTTCACCTGAAACATCTGCGCCACATCTACGACACAATTAGCCAGCTCATATACCTTAAAGACTGGCTGGTCCTCCCCTATGAATAATATTATATCATCTCCCCCACCATCGTTTTCCCAGTAGTAAAATTTATTCTGTGGGAATTTTGGCGCCTCAACCACATTATCCTTAACTACTACCCCGACAGGGTCAAAGAAGCTGGAAGCCTCAATTTCCCCCAGTTCCTTAAAGTCCAGCTTCCTTTTTAGATATGTAGCCACCATGACTGATACATTGCCAATGCCGGGCCAAGAAGCCACCATATTGGGTGAATTGAGCTTTGGCCTGGCAGAAAGTTTAATTAAATCTTCCATTCTGGTATTCCCCTTTTTTGTCACTGGCAAAAGCTATGTCTTACTCACTACGGATAGTCTAGGGCAATAAAGGTGTGGGGTATTAAGGGAACTACCCACCCACTTGGCTTCACTACCAATAGCTTTAATTTCTTTAAGAACCTGGTAAATATTTCCTGAAACCATAGTGTCCTTAATCCTACCCACTATTTTACCACTTTCCACTTTATAACCCAGCAAAACATTACCGCTAAAATCACCACCCAAAATATTACTCTGTCCGGCTCCCAGCAGGTGCTCAATAATCACCCCCTCCTTCATGTCCTGAATCATCTCGTCAAAGGTGGTGTTCCCGGGAGCAATAACAAATGCAGAAGGTGAGGGAGAGGGCAACCCACCCCAACCTCTGCTGCCATTGCCAGTGCTTTGGGTATGAGCTAGGCCTGCCGTTTGCAGGTCATAAAGAAAGTGGGTTACCCTGCCCTGTTCAATGAGAGGGGTACATTGACTGGGTATGCCTTCATCATCACAAGGGCGACTTGCCGGACGATAAGCCAAGGTAGGGTCATCCCACAGCTCTAATTTTTCATCAAAAACCGGCTTACCAAGCCTGTCACCGATGGGTGATGCTCCCTCTAAAACCATCTTGCCATTGAAAGCCGCCATCAGAGACGGAATCAAAGCGCTAGCCACCCCGTTGGGAGTAAAAATCACCGGCAATGGTCGGTTGGGCACCGAGGCTCTCTCCTTAGCCAGTTCAAGTTGCTGCGTCACCACCCTAGCAATCCTCTCAGACTCTAATATTGGCTGGCAGGAACTGGCACTTTCTCCGACAAATAGCATATCGGTATGGCGAATCAGATTGCCCTCAATGCCCAGACTAAAAGTGCTTGTCCTATAATTTGCCTGTCCACCGAGAGAATTCATAATATGAACTGAGGTTACACCCTTGGTCACTCCAGCCTCACAGACAATATCTGGAGTGTGACTCCTGACCGCAGTTATCAGCTCTTCACCCAGCCTGACCATTTCCTCTATAGATATAGACTCTACATTCGGGTCAAAGACTTCAACCCCCGGGTAGGAGCTGAGACGGGGAAACTCAAACTTAGCTGGCATGCCAAACTGCGCTGTCTCCATTGCCATATTAACCAGTTCCTGGCTATCACTCAGTTCAGTAGTAGAGGCATACCCGGTTCTACCCTGCCTGATAATGCGTAGTGTCACTCGGCTACTCTGCTTGGTTTGCATATGCTTCAGACGATTGGCTTCAAATTGAACCTGCGTTACCTCTGAGGAAACCATAAATACTTCGGCTTCCTCAGCTACTTTCTGGGCTTGAACCAGGATATCTTCCATTCACTTGCCCCCAACTAAACAGTGGCGAATTCTGATATGAGGACTACCATTAGAAACAGGCAAAGGTGACTGTTCCCCTTTACCACAACCACCACCCTGGTTCATCTCCAGGTCATTCCCAATAGCATCTATGTTCATTAAAGTACTAAACACATTGCCGGTCAACACCACCGGTCGTAATGCTTCAGCCACCTTACCATTACGAATCATGTAGGCTTCACCAGCCGAGAAGGTGAACATCTCCATGCTTGTCATGCCGCCATACCAGTTTTTGACATACACCCCTTCTTTAATATCATTTATTATGTCAACAAAGGAGACTGAGCTGGGCTCAATATAGGTATTTGTCATGCGGACAATAGGCGGATAACGATAGTTAATAGCTCTGGCATTACCCGTAGGCTTTTCTTTCATCTTGGCTGCAGTTTCCCTAGAATGAAGCCGACCAACTAATTTACCCTCCCTGATAAGATGGGTTTTAGTTGCTGGAACCCCTTCGTCATCATATTTATAGCTGCCTCTCAGACCCGGTATGACAGCACCATCAACAATGTTAAGCTCAGGACTGCCAAATTTTCTGCCCAGAACCATAATTTCACGCAAACGGTCATTTTCATAAACAAAGTCAGCTTCTGACAGGTGGCCAAAGGCCTCATGGACAAAAACACCAGCCAGAACCGGGTCTAAAACCACTGTATATTCTCCACTCTTTACCCGGGGAGCTGATAGTAACTCAACGGCATGCTGTGCTGCTTGCTCTATCTGATGATGAAGACCCCGGATGGCACCAAAATCACCATCACTGCCCAGGCTCAAGCTCACCTGCTGCACTTCACCATCTTGGGCAGCTATAACCGTTAAGCGCAGGTTTATATCCATTCTTTCCTGCTCAATGTAGCTACCTGACGAATTGACAAAGATGCTCTTTTTACGGCTATCACCATAGCCAATAGTTGAGGTCTGTATCTCTGGGGTGTGCCAGATAAGCTCATTGTATTCATCCAGCAATGCCTTCTTTTCTGCCAGGGGAATGGTTACCGGGTTTTTATCCATTGCACTTGGCACCTTATCAATCACTGGCTCTACTTCGGCCAGCTTGCTTTCTTCATTGCCCACAAATTGAGCCTGCTTCACTGCTAGCTCTATCTTGCCCGGCAGTTTATCAAGGCTATTAAAGCTAACAAAGCCCCAGCCGCCTCTTACCAAGGCTCGCACATTGCCCCCAACAGCAGTCGCCCGGCCAGCAGCCTCCATTTCCCTCCCCCGATAGGTAATATGGCTGGCTTGCCTCTCCTCAAGGTGAGCCTCAACATAATCAGCTTTATATCCCTTGAGCACCTCAGCTAGCTCATGCCCGGCAGTCTCAATGCGTGTCATTGCTTTCTTCCTCTACCAGATTATACACTATAGGCAACATCACCAAAAGTTGAACTCCAACCTGAAACATCATATAATTTACAAAACCTATCAGGGGGTAAGGTGAGCTTGGATTATGTAAAGCCAGCAAAGGGAACCGATGATGCCCTTGCTATCCAGACCAGCCAACTCACCAAGACATTTGGCAGCCTGGTAGCAGTTAATAGCATTGACCTCAACATCAAAAGAGGTGAGCTATTTGGTCTTCTCGGTCCCAATGGAGCTGGCAAGACCACTACCATCAATATGCTGTGTTGTCTGCTCAGACCAACCAGTGGTAGTGCCACCATTATGGGTTACGACATTAACCAACAGCCATTTGACATTAAAGGAGCTATTGGCGTCTCACCCCAGGAAACAGTCCTTTCCGAACGCCTCAACTGCTGGGAAAATCTAGCCCTGGTCGGCAAGATTCATGGCCTGTCATCCACAGAGATAAGAAAGCGGTCCCAAGAATTGATAGAGGCCGTAGGACTTGCTGAGCGGGCTAAAGACCAAGTGAGGAAATTCTCCGGTGGGATGAAGCGAAGACTTAATATAATGATGGCGCTGATTCATAATCCCGAGGTTTTGTTCCTGGACGAGCCTACCTTGGGACTTGACCCTCAGGCAAGGAGAGCAATATGGGAATACATTTTCCGGCTAAAGGGCGAAAAAACTATTCTGCTCACCACACACTACATGGATGAGGCAGATTTCCTTGCTGATAGGATAGGCATTATGGATGAAGGGAAGATTGTAGCTCTGGGTACCAGCACCGAACTCAAAATAGCTATGCTGGAAAGGCATACCATGATTATTTATGCCTGGAACCTCACCCAGAAGGTTATTAATGAAATGCGGAGTCGGTATGAAGAGGTAGAGGTAACCGATGGCACTCTGATAATTACTGATAAGCAGCTTGACTTCAAGGAAATCATCGACCTCCTGCACTCGCTCGGAGCTGTAGTCCGCTCTGCCTATATGAAGGAGCCAACTTTGGATGACGTCTTCCTCCATGTAACTGGAAAGGGATTGAGAGAATGAGATTCTGGGAGTTGTGTCGGAGGAACCTGAAGGAGACCTATAGGGACCCCCTGGCTCTGGGCTTCCTTTTAGCCTTTCCCCTGTTGTTTATGGTGCTTATGGGGGTTGCCGTTGGTGGAAGCACTCCCAATTTCACTATAGGCATAATAGATAATGACCACACCTCAGTATCGCAGGATTTCGTTAATGAAGCCCTGGCCAAGGTGCCAGCATTCGAGATTAGCACCTATGAGGACACCACCACAGCTATGAAAGACCTCAAGTTTGGTGATTTAAACGCCTATGTTGTCATCCCTCACGGTTTCAGCGAGCAAGTATCTCAGAACTTGCAGGACAAAGAAACCAATATTATCCTGGATATGACCTATGATGAAAGTGACATTATGGTATCAGAACAAATCATTTCTATAATAAATACCGTCACCCGCGCCTTTGCCCGTATTGAGATACCGGTAACTATTAACGCCAATCCTATCCACATAGAAACAGAGATAACCTTCATTGACTTCATAGCGCCCGGGATAATAATCTTTGGTCTTTTGATATTAATACCCACTTCAGCTCGAATGATGGTGAGGGACAAGGAGACGGGGTTCCTATCTCGCCTGCTGACTACCCCGGCCAGACCGGTAGACTTCATCCTGGGATATTCCCTGTGCCTTATCTTCATTGCCATTGTCCAGATAATAATCTTCATAGCTGCCGCCCGTTGGTTTGGCATGGATATAGTAGGCAATCTCTGGCTGGCATTTCTCATCCTCATCTTAACTGGTCTAAGCAGCATTGGTATAGGTATGGTCGTAGCCTCACTCTCCAAAAGTGAGAACCAGGCTGAGCCCCTTTGCTGGCTTATTGCTATGCCTCTGGCCATGCTCTCCGGGTGCTGGTTCTCCACAGAAATAATGCCCTCATACCTCAGAAATGCAGCCAATGTTTTCCCCTATGCCCACGCCATCAATGCCTCAAGAGGTATTCTTATCAGAGGAGTTGGCTTTGAGGCAATAACCGGCGATTTTCTGTTCTTAGTCGGCTGGGCAGTAGTTATCTTTACCATCGGTATCATCCTATTCAGGCGGACTATGAGAAGTTGACCGTATGAAACCCATAGAATGGCTCGGTGATAGGGTCAGAATAATAGACCAGACCAGACTGCCCCATAAAGAGGCCTATCTGGAGGTTAGTGATTATGAGGGTATAGCCTCAGCTATCAAAGAGCTAAAGGTTAGAGGTGCTCCAGCCATTGGGGTAGCCGCTGCCTATGGAGTTGCCCTGGGGGCTACGGAAATTGAAGTTAAGTCTAGGGATGAGTTCCTGAGAAAGCTGCAAGGTGTTATCCAAACCCTTGCCACCACCAGACCCACCGCCAAAAATCTTTTCCTGGCTATTGACCGAATGAAACAGGTAGCTGAAGCTGGCAAGGATGTAGAACAAATCAAAGCGGCACTGGTTAATGAAGCGGTTAAAATACACGCCGAAGAAACTGAGGCAACACTTAAACTGAGCCAGCTTGGTGCCGAGCTAATCAAGGACAGTTTTAGCGCCCTGACCCACTGTAACACGGGACCTTTAGCCACTGCCGGCTACGGCACCGCGCTGGGAGTAATCATCTATGCCAGGGAGCAGGGTAAGAATATCAGGGTTTTTGCCACCGAGACCCGCCCCCTCCTCCAGGGAGCCCGCCTTACCACCTATGAGTTGAAGAAGGCCAACATTCCATTTACCCTCATCACCGACTCTATGGCCGGCTACTTTATGAGTCGGGGGCAGATTAACTGCGTTATTGTTGGTGCCGACCGCATTGCTGCCAACGGTGATACCGCCAATAAGATTGGCACCTATACTCTGGCAGTGCTGGCTATGGAGCATGGCATTCCCTTCTATGTGGCCGCTCCCACCAGCACCATTGACCCGTCACTGGCTTCAGGGGATGAAATCACCATTGAGCAGCGAAGCCCGGAAGAGGTAACCCATATTCAGGGGATAAGCATGGTCCCTGAAGGCACTCAAGCCCGAAACCCCGCCTTTGACATCACCCCCCACCACTATATCACCGCCATCATCACCGAAAGAGGTATAATAAAAGAGCCGTATGGGGAGAGGCTGAGCAAGTTAGCTCGATGAGGCTTTAAAGTATGACCACTGCTTGGTATTACGAATATCATGAAAAAGGGGCGTTCCCCCACCAACAAGAACTCTGCGAGGCTGTTAGATGGGCTCAATGTAAATTTAATCTGGATGGTCAATCAAGAGTTTCCCCTACACATCTCACCAAAATGCCAACAAATCCGTTAACCCTTCGCCTAAGAACTCTTCGAAAAAATATGGGGCAACTAAACAGGGCAATAAACCATACGAACGCAGAAATCAAAAGACAGTTAGATAGTCAGTACGATAAGAACTACAGACTACCTGGGATGATGCGCTCTCTACATCTTCAAGATAGCGTGTTAAAAACTGGTGGTGCAGCTATTGAAGAGGTTGTTCTTGATAACGGCAAAGTCATAATAATGCAATATGATAAAGTGCACTTTGCTCTCTATGAATTTTTTACCAACCTTGGGAGCATCCTTGACAGACTGGCTTATGAAATAAACCTACTATATGAACTTGGGGATTGGGTGAAAGAGCGATTAGATTGGCGTAGACTAACTAATCAGCACTACTTAAACAAGTTAAACGGTAAGGACCAAAACCTAACAAAATTTATTCAAGCCCAAAAATCCAACTTCAGAAAAATACATAAATACCGAAATAGGTTAGTGCATGACAGCATAATCAGCGCAGATATTGAAACAGTTGGCTTTCCATACAGGTTTCATGTCTATCTACCGCGAAATCCAAATAATACTAATAGTCCGATGGACGTAGACGCCATAGAATTTTGCAGGAAAGCAAAAGCCGATGTTCTGAAATTGTTAGACGGAAGCTATGAGCTAATGCTCCAGCATCTACAGAGCCATGGTACGCCACCTTGGTAAACTAAGTAGTCATAAGGAGGTAATATGCCGCAGGCTAAAATCGGGGTGATTGGCGGGACGGGACTTTATGATATTGAGGGGCTTGCTGATATTGAAGAGGTTGAGGTAGATACACCCTTCGGTAAGCCCAGTGATGCCATTACTATCGGCAGGCTGGAGGAGATGGATATTGCCTTCCTGCCCCGGCACGGCAAGGGGCACCACATCCCCCCTACTGAAATCCCGGTCAGAGCTAACATCTATGCCCTAAAATCGCTGGGGGTGGAGCACATCATCGCCATTTGCTCGGTGGGTAGCTTTAAGGAAGAGATTAAGCCCGGAGATTTAGTTATCCCTGACCAGCTAATTGACCGCACCCGGAGTCGGGTCAACTCCTTCTTTAGTGCGGGCATTGTCGCCCATATCCCCTTTGCCGAGCCCTTCTGCCCGGTGCTCAGCCAGATTGTCTATCAGGCGGCTAAAGAAATTGGAATTACCGTCCAGCCTAAAGGCACCTATGTAACCATGGAGGGACCTGCCTTTTCCACCAGGGCGGAATCAAGGCTTTACCGTTCCTGGGGAGCTGATATTATTGGCATGACCGCCCTGCCTGAAGCCAAATTAGCGCGAGAGGCTGAAATCTGCTACACCATCATCGCCTGTGTTACTGACTACGATAGCTGGATGGAGAGGAGCCAGCCGGTTACCGTAGAGGTTGTCCTGGATATCCAGCATCACAATGTTGATAATACCAAGAAAATTATCAAGCTGGCCGTCAGCAGAATATCGGAGAAGCGCCAATGCCAGTGTGCTACGGCATTAAAGACATCTATTGTTACCGCTCCCAAACTAATACCAGCAGAGCAGAAGGAAAAGCTAAACCTGCTCATCAGTAAATATATGAAAGGATAGATTTTAGACTTATGCCCTATGTGGAATTTGGATGCCTACCGACAATTATTGGCAGTATGCCCCATACCGACCCGTCCAAGGCATGCGCTCAGATTGTCCGCTATCTCAAAGATATTCCCGCCTGGCCTCAGCTACCCAAACTCTCATACCCGGAAAACATGTATGTCCAGTTTAGTCAGGGCTTCCCCGGAGCTGTGGTCAAGGAGAACAGTATCTATATAGACCGTTCTCAGGACCTTAGTAAGCCGCTTGAGAAGCTCTATGCTGCCTATCTGGAGAACGATGTTGATAAATTCCCTGTCAGCCCTGAATATGCCACCGGTCTCCATCAATTCCTATCCCTGACTGACCTGTCACCTCTAGCAGTCAAGGGGCAGATAACGGGACCCATTAGCTGGGGGCTAACCGTTACCGATGATAGCCAGCGGGCTATAATCTACGATGATACCCTCGCTGATGCTGCTGCCAAGTTGCTCAGGCTAAAGGCAAGCTGGCAGGAAAAGGAGCTGAGTAAAATCTCCACAAATACCATTATCTTTGTTGACGAGCCATATATGACCTCCTTCGGCTCAGCCTTTTTCTATATAGCCAGAGAAAGGGTTATCAAACTACTGGAGGAAGTCTTTGGCGGAATTAGCGGACTAAAAGGGGTTCACTGCTGCGGCAACACCGACTGGACAGTTTTGCTGGACACCAGTGCTGATATTCTGAGTTTTGATACTTACAACTATGCTCAGTCACTAAGCCTCTATCCTGCTGAAGTAAAAAGGTTCCTCAAAAGGCAGGGAATCATTGCCTGGGGAATTGTCCCCAATGATGAGGAATCACTGAATAAGGAATCGGTGGCCAGTCTCCAGGACCGCCTGGAAGAGGCGATGGCACCTTTTACCAGAAATGGCGTCCACATCAAGCAGTTGATAGAGCAAGGATTGCTTACCCCTAGCTGTGGCTTGGGCTCTATTGCCACCGAGGAGGCAGCCACCCTAGCCCTGGAACTACTGACCGGGCTATCAGTAAAGCTAAGAAAGCGCTATATCTAGCTGAATGAGGAGGCGGTAAATGGAATGCCAGATTGAAGTCAATAAAGCCAATTGCCCTTGTACCTACGAGCCTTGTTCCAGAAAGGGTAAGTGCTGTGAATGCATCTCCTATCACCTGGAGTCTAACGAGCTTCCTGCCTGTGTATTTCCTCCAGAGGTAGAGAGGACCTATGACCGCTCTTTTGCTAGGTTTGTTAAGGTGTTCCAAGCGAAAAGTGGCAGAAAAGGCTAACTTGGGTTATATTAAGTAGTGATGAATAAACGGAAAAGGGTAGCTCTCCTTAAGCATCGATGCAAGAGAAAGAAGCTGGAGGCAAAAAGAAAGGCTGAGAAAGCCCAAGCCTGAAAAATAAGCCTGCCGCTATAAAAGCCTATGAAGCAAGTCTACCTGCTCACCGGTCGGCCGGGAACAGGCAAAACCAGCATCATTAAGCAAGCAATAGCCGGGATGAAAGGTAAAGCCGGTGGTTTCTATACCGAAGAAATACGAAGTGGAGGGGTAAGACAGGGCTTCAGGCTGGTTACCCTGGATGGACGCAGTGCCATACTGGCTCATATTAATATTCACAGTCCCTATCGGGTAAGTAAGTATGGAGTTGATATTGATAGTCTGGATAGGATTGGTGTTTCCGCTCTCTACCAGGCAGTAGAGCAATGTGATTTGGTAGTTATTGACGAAATCGGTAAGATGGAGCTATTTTCAGCTAACTTCAGGAAAGCCGTTTTAGACATAATTGATAGCGGAAAGAGAGTCCTAGGAACCATTATGCTCAGCCCTAACCCGTGGGCAGATGTAATAAAGACCAAACCTCAAGTAACTCTGGTAACAGTAACCCAAGCTAACTGCCACCAGACATTGGCCGAATTAGGAGAGTGGCTGAAGGCAACAGAGTCCCTTAAATTATAGTATAATTCCCCTGAGTAATATGGAAGGGAAACAGGTTAAGATGCAAACGATTTATTTAGTTCCTCATACCCATTATGATGTGGTTTGGGCTTTTACTAAAGAAGAGTATCTCACCATAAATGAAGTAATTATTAAGGGAGCTTTCAGGCTCATGCAGAGAACAGATTTTAAATTCTGCCTAGAGCAGACATTCTTGTTGAAAGAGCTGGAGAAGAGAAAGCCTGTTCTCTGGCAAGGCATGGAGAAAATGATAAAGGTGGGAAAACTGGAGATAGTTGACGGACAATATACCATGCCAGATGCCATGCTTCCCACTGGTGAGGTGTTGATAAGGGATATCCTCTTTGGCAAAAGGTATTGTCAGGAGAAATTTGGTATTGAGGTTCCTGTAGCCTGGGCAGCCGATAGCTTTGGCATGAATGCTCAGCTCCCCCAAATTTATAAGAAAGCAGGCTACAAATGGCTTGCTTTTAGACGAGGTGCCAGGACAGACATTAAGGAGAGCGAATTCCTGTGGAAGGGACTGGACGGGACCACTATCCTGACTCACTGGTTTCCTCTTGGCTACCGGGCCGGGCTTGATATTGATAAATGGGAAGAATCATTTATTGGGCTTAATAAATTTGCTTCTACGCCTAACATTCTAATGCCCTGCGGCAGTGGCTCAATGCCTCCCCAGTCTGAAATTCCCCAAGAAGTTAAAAAATGGAACCAAACTCACCCTAACATTGAGATGAAGATGGCTACCCCAAAGGAATTCTTCCAAGCCCTGGAGAGCTCTGGAAAGAAGTTTAGCACAGTAGAAGGTGAACTATATGATGACGAACTTGTTGATGTCTTTCCCCAAGTATGCTCAAGTCGGACATGGATAGTGCAGGGTGCCAGAGAAAGTGAAGGCCTACTTGCAACCGCAGAACAATTTGCTACCATCGCCTGGCTGCTCGGCGCTCAATATCCCACCACTGAATTGCAGGCAACCTGGGAGAAGCTTCTGTTTGTTGCCTTCCACGATGTTATTACCGGCTGCGGCGTAGATGAGATTTATGAGGAAGTAAGAGAGATTTTCGCTACCCTAAAAACTGAGCTAACCAAAATCCTGACTCAAGCTTTAACCTATATCACCGAGAAGATAAGCACCAACGGTGCCGGGATTGTGGCCTTTAATCCTCTCCCCTGGAAGGTAAGGAACTGGGTGGAAACAGAAAAGGGCGGTTTTGTTGCCGATGTTGCCCCAGTGGGTTACAAGGTATATGAGCTGCTCCAGCAGGAAGAGAAGCCGGTAAACAGGATTGCAGTTGAGGAAAACCAGATTGAAACCGACTTTTACCGAGTAAAGATAGATGAGAAAACCGGAATAATTGAGGTTTTTGATAAAGCGAGGAATCTTTTAGTTCGTGGAAATGAAATTGTTATTGAGGATGAGGTTGGTGACCTTTACTATCATCGCAGCCGTTTCTCGCCCGAGCTGATAAAGAGTGAATCAGGAGAAGGCTTCCAATACGGAAGCTTTAAGCGTAAGAGCTTCCAAATAGAAGAGGAAGGCTCAAGGGTAAAGATAATCTTTGAAAGCGAATATTACTGCCTTACCTGGCCCTATCGGCTAAAGAAGAGATTCCCTCCGGTACTCTACAAATACAAGACGATAGATATTCGTAAGGAGATTATAGTTTACGGAGACATCCCGCGAATTGAATTCATTACCAGAATTGATAACAAATACCCCAATGTAAGGCTAAGGGTCAAATTCGATACCGGAATAGAAAGAAAAAGCTACTGTCGGGAAACGCAGTTTGGCACTATTTGTGAGCCAACGGAGTCCTTCACCCGGGCAGAGGGAATCAAGCCTACGGGTATACCTAATTTTATGACCTGGTTTGATATAAGTGATGGGGTGAGGGGGATAACCTTCATGAACAAGGGGCTACCAGCAGTAGAAATAACAAAGAGCTACGCTTACATCACCCTCTTCCGGGGTGTTTACGGGCTCTCCGCTGACGGGATTGCTGGACCCCTGGTACCAACCCAGGATGCCCTGGAGTTAAGGAATTATACTTTTGAATACGCTATCCAACCCCATGATGGAGATTGGCAGCAGGCTGAGATGTATAAACAGGCACAAGAATTTCAGCGTCTGCCCCTCACTATTCAAGCCAAGAGCCAAGGAGACCTGCCTCCAGAATATTCCTTCTTAAAAATTTCACCGAATAACCTCATCCTTTCCGCTCTGAAGAAGGCCGAGGACAGTGATGAAGTAATACTCCGCTTCTTTGAGACAACGGGAGAGGCCACAGAAGCTAAAGTCGAACTCTTCCGAGCTATCAAAAGACTGACTCTGGTAGACCTCCTTGAGAGAGAAGAGCATGAACTGCCCTTTGAAAGAAATAAGTTTAGCTTAAAAGTGAAACCCTTTGAAATAATAACCTTAAAGCTTAAGTTTTAGAAAGGGCTATTAAAGAGGAAGTTTGTGAGTCAGGAGATACCCACTTTCTGCCCCAAGTGCTACCAGAAGCAGAAGCGAGTAGAGGCAAGGATTGATGCCGCAGTTATCAAAACTGGTTGAAGCGCTACTAGAGCCGAAAGCCTATCCTCACCCTCCGCAACGGATAGAGCTGGTGCAAACCCAGATGTCATTTGTCTTCATGACCGATGAATATGTATATAAAGTAAAAAAACCAGTAAACCTGGGCTATCTGGACTACACCACTCTAAAAAAGCGCCAACTTTATTGCCGTAAGGAAGTTAAGCTAAACCAGCGCCTCTGCCCTGAGGTCTATTTAGGAGTAGTACCAATAACCCGGGAAAAAGGCACTATTGGGGTAGAGGGTCATGGCAAGACTATTGAGTATGCAGTAAAGATGCGCCGCCTCCCCCGGGAGGCTATGCTTGATGTCCTCTTGAACAAGAATCAGGTATCAGCAAAGATGATAAATCGGGTGGCACAAAAGTTGGTGGCATTCCACTACAAAGCGGAGACTACTGCCAATATCAGCACTTTTGGCCGCCTTGATGCCATCAGAGAGAATACCGAGGAGAACTTCACCCAAGCTGAAAAATATATCAGTAATACTATCACTCAAGAAAAATATCAGCACCTCAAGGATTACACCAATAGCTTTCTTACGAAAAAAGCCTATTTATTCCGTAGAAGAATGGCTAACGGCAAGATAAAGGATTGCCACGGGGACCTTCATGCCGCTCATATCTGTTTTACCAATGGCATATGCATCTACGACTGCATAGAGTTTAACGATAGATTCCGGTATTGCGATGTAGCTTCAGAAGTTGCCTTCCTGGCTATGGATTTAGACCACTACGGGCAGGCTGACCTGTCAAGGAGCTTTGTTAATGCTTATGTGGATGGTAGTCAGGATAAAGAACTCAAGGAGCTCCTCAATTTTTACAAGTGCTACCGGGCTTATGTCAGGGGGAAAGTGGAAAGCTTTAAGCTGGACGACCCTTATATCACCCAAGAGGAAAAGACTGGGGTCTTAGCTGTTGCCAGGAGCTATTTCGAGCTTGCCGAGTCGTATATATAAATGGTGATTAAAGGTCATCGAATATCTGATAAAGGGAGGTGGTAAAGTGAAAGAACCATTTATGAAATTCATAGAAACCGAGTTGGGCACTGGTTTTTTACTTATCGCCTGCGGTCTTCCCGGTACCTGGAAAACTGAGACGACTGAGGAAATAGCCAAGACTAAGGGCTATCCACTACTTAGAAGCGACCTGATTAGACTGGAAGTACTGAAAGATGAGGATATTTTTGACGAAAAGGTTGCCTCCAATATGGATAAACGGATGATGGTCTATGACGAGATGTTCCGGCAGGCAGATGAGGCACTAGACAAGAATGATGGCGTGATACTTGATGCCACCTTCGTCACCCAGTCACTAAGGAGAATGGCTGCAGCAATAGCCGCTAAGCGCAATTTGAGGTTCGTTATCCTGCAAACGGACTGTCCGCAGGAGGTATCAATTAAACGGATACTAAGTCGGACTAAAGAGAATTATGAATCAAACGCACTGACCGAACAAGCCTACCTCAATAATAAAAAGAGGTTCGAAGAAGTGAACCTAAATAACCTAAAGGACTCGTATCCAAGCCTAAGTATCACCCACCTGATAGTCGATACCCGGTACGACCCGCCCGAAGACTGGTATATCACTGGTGTGGAAAAGCAATAGCAATGAAAATAGACTTGCATATCCACACCAAGACCTGTTCTGATGGTAATCTATCTATTGGAGAGGTTTTCAAGGAGGCAAAGAAGAGAAACATCAATTTAATGTCGATAACTGACCACGATTCTATAGACTGCCAGGAAAGAGCCATCGCCCAAGCTAGGGAGCATGGCATAGCCTATATTACCGGAGTGGAATTGAATGTGACATTCCAGTATGCTAGTAGTAAGTCTGTTTCCCTGGATTTTCTGGCCTATCAGTATGACAACGGCAATCGAGAGCTAAAGAATGAACTCCAATTGATAAGAGAACATAGAGAAGCAAGAGCACTCCAAATCTTAGACAAACTGAATGTTGAGTTCGATAAAGAGAACATCAAGAGATTCACCGAGAAAGACCTCAAGAATATACAGGATAGTGTTGATGGTGTATTCGGTCGACCTCATATAGCCAACTACCTGATAAAAAAGGGGATTGTCAGCAACAAGCAAGAAGCATTTGATAAATATCTGGTCAAGTGTGATGTCCCCAAATACCCGCTTTCACTTGCCGAAGCATCAAGGCTGGTCAGGAGCGCCGGCGGCACACTGATACATGCCCACCCCAATGACCCCAACGGGACATCTTTTGTAAGCATAACACCTGATTTGAGCAAGCAGGCAAAAATTATTGAAAAATATATGTTAGAATACATTGATGGTGTTGAGTGCTGGCATTCAAGAAACAATGCCAAGACCACTGCTTTCTACATCAAGTTCGCCAGGAAGCACGGTCTAGTTTTGACAGGGGGTAGTGATTGTCATCAAAAACCAATACTTATGGGCACCCTGGATATACCTGATTATGTCGCCGAGCAGTTCAGGTGATAGAAAGGAGTAGCCGAAACTTCATGTAGCCAGTAATATTGTAAGACTAATATAAATCAGGAAATGGGTAATAGCCAGAAAGAAATATTAAGAGTTCGAGCCAGCTCGGAGGATATAAAGAAGAGCTACGGCTTACTGAGCCGGTCTTATGCTATCTTGGAGGGGATATTTGAAAAAGGGCTTAGACAAAAAGGGCTACAGCTTCTTTCTGTTACCCCTGGTGAAGTGGTTCTTGAAATAGGTACAGGCACAGGGTATTCTCTAAAGGAAATTGCCAACTCGGTTGGAGACAGTGGCAAAGCCTATGGCATTGATATAACGCCCCAGATGCTAGAGATAACCAGAAAAAGACTGCAAAAAACAGGACTTATAGATAGAGTGGAGCTACATGAAGGAGATGCCAGGAGTATGCCTTGCGAAGATAGCAAATTTGATGCTGCTTATATAGCTGCTACCTTAGAGCTTTTTGATACCCCAGATATTCCAAGGGTACTCAAGGAAATCAAGAGGGTGTTAAAGCCCAGCGGAAGGCTTGTTGTTGCTAGCCTGACCAAAGAAGGCAGAGAAGGCTCACTATTCATAAAATTCTATGAGTGGCTGCACCAGAAGATTCGCAAGTACGCTAGTTGTCGGCCGATTTACGTAGAAGAATCAGCGGAAGAAGCAGGATTTCAGATAACCAAAGTTGAGGAGTTTGCACTTTTCAAAATAGCCCCATGGAAAATTGTTGTAGCTAGACCAAAGGCCAACTTGTAAACAATGGAGTGACCTCTCCAAAATATAATGGAGGGAATTAGAAAGTAGGTAATAGGGGAAAATGAGTAAAACGAGGTATGACATTAAAGACCTTTCACTGGCTGAAGCCGGTAGGCAACGAATAGAATGGGCATCACGAGAGATGCCAGTAGTGAGGCTAATCAGAACGAGGTTTGCTAAAGAAAAGCCACTGGAGGGAGTCAGGATTTCAGCCTGCCTCCACATTACCACCGAAACGGCCAACCTGGCTTTAACCCTAAAGGAGGCTGGAGCCAACCTCATTCTATGTGCCTCTAACCCCCTCAGCACCCAGGACGATGCTGCCGCTGCCCTGGTAGAATATGGTATTCACACTAATGCCATCAAGGGGGAGGATGATGAAACATACTACAAGCATATTAAAACTGCTCTGGATAATAATCCCCAGCTTACCGTTGACGATGGCGCTGACCTGGTTACCACTCTTCACACCAAGCGAAGTGATTTAATCAAAAATGTCATTGGCGGTACTGAGGAAACCACCACCGGTGTTACCAGGCTACGCAGTTTAGAGAGGACAGGGAAGCTAAAGTATCCCATAATTGCGGTAAATGATGCCCAGACCAAGTATCTATTTGACAATCGCTACGGCACCGGGCAAAGCACCATTGATGGCATCACCCGCGCTACCAATATCCTGTGGGCCGGTAAAAAGGTGGTCGTTTCTGGTTATGGCTGGTGCGGACATGGCATAGCACTGAGAGCCGATGGGCTGGGCTCACAGGTAATTGTGACTGAGGTAGAGCCAGTCCGTGCTTTAGAGGCAGTTATGGACGGTTATCAGGTCATGCCCCTGACAGAAGCCGCCAAAGTCGGTGATATTTTTATTACCACCACCGGAGACAAAAATGTTATTGATGAAGCTCATCTCAAGTTGATGAAAGACGGAGCTATTCTAGCCAACAGCGGTCATTTTAATGTAGAAATTAATATTCCAGCTCTGGAAAGCTTGTCCCAGAAGAAGCGGCGGATACGACCATTCGTTGATGAATATACCTTAATTAACGGCCGCCACCTATATCTGCTAGGTGAGGGACGATTAGTCAACCTGGCAGCAGCCGAAGGGCATCCAGCCAGCGTTATGGATATGAGCTTTGCCAACCAGGCTCTATCTCTGGAATATATAGTGAAAAACAGAAGTAGGCTCGAGACTAAAGTTTACCCGGTACCAGAAGAGATTGATAAGCAGGTGGCACGGTTAAAGCTTGAGTCTATGGGTATTAATATTGATAAATTAACTCCAGAACAAGAAGAATACCTGACCAGCTGGGAGGAAGGTACTTAGAAAAGGAGGAAAGAAAATTTGGCTAACAGTTTTGCTAGTTCACCCAAATACATGCTCACTTCAGAGTCGGTTGCTGAAGGGCACCCGGATAAACTATGCGACCAGATATCAGACACTGTTCTTGATACTATTCTGGAAAAAGACCCCTATGCCAGGGTAGCCTGCGAGACAGCAGTAACCAACGGTCTGGTAATTGTCCTGGGTGAGATTACTACTGACTGCTATGTTGAAATCCCCCAGATTGTGCGACAGGTGGTTCAGGATGTAGGCTATATCTATCCCGAATATGGCTTTGACTATCAATCCTGCGGAGTGCTGGTTTCCATCAAGGAACAATCCAGTGACATCGCTCTGGGAGTAGATAAATCACTGGAGTCAAAAAGAGGGTTGGTCGCTTCTGACGACCTAGATAAGATTGGTGCCGGCGACCAGGGTATGATGGTTGGCTTTGCCTGTAAGGAGACACCTGAACTGATGCCTCTACCCATCTCTCTAGCCCACAAGCTCTGTCACCGCCTGGCTCAGGTCAGAAAAGATAAGACCCTGCCTTACCTTCGTCCTGATGGAAAGTCGCAGGTAACCGTAGAATATCAGAATGGTGCTCCCAAGCGAGTGGATAGCGTAGTCATAGGTGCCCAGCATAACCCTGATGTCACCCATGAGCAGATTGAGAAAGACATTATTCAGCGAGTAATCAAAGAAGTCATTCCTGCCTCATTGTTGGATGACTCTACCAGATACTTTGTTAACGCCACTGGTAGATTCGTCATTGGTGGTCCCGTGTCTGATACTGGTTCCACCGGTCGCAAGATTCTGGTTGATACCTACGGTGGTCTTGCTCGTCACGGTGGTGGTGCTTTCTCGGGTAAAGACCCGACCAAGGTTGACCGCTCGGCAACCTATATGGCTCGCTATATGACCAAGAATATAGTGGCTGCCGGGCTGACCGAGCGCATAGAAATCCAGGTTTCATATTCTATTGGCGTTGCCCGCCCGCTTTCCATCTCCATTGAAACCTTTGGCACAGCCAAGGTTGACCAAGAAGTCATCCTTAACTTGATTAATAAACACTTTGACCTGAGACCGGCGGCTATCATCCAGAACCTTGACCTGCGCCGCCCTATATACAGGCAGACCGCCTGCTACGGGCACTTCGGGCGTAATGACCTTGACCTGCCCTGGGAAAAGACCGACAAAGCCGAAATCCTCAAGGCTGAGGCATTAGGTAAGCAGTAGTACGGGAAGCTGTGAAGGGGCAAAGCCCCTTCAAGACCTATTCTTCCCCCTCTCCTCTTTGAAGGAGAGGGGGATACAGGGGGTGAGGTAGACAAGTAATCTCACCAAAAGAGGTGAACTTATGGCAGCTCAAGTTTTTGTTTCGCATACCCAAAAGGACGCAGAGTTCGGTGACATTTTTGATAGAGGTTGTGCACAGGTAGGGCTCAAAGTTTTCCGCTCTGAATTTGAGAGGATAGGACTCTCTGCCTGGGAGACAACCAGAAAGGCAATAAGAGCATCACGAGTTTTATGCCTGCTAGTAGGTGAAGAATTAGTCAAAGCTTCAATGTCAGGTGGTCCTTCTTGGGCATATACTCAAAACTGGATTGCCTATGAAATAGGGATAGCCTGTGAACGAGGAATGGATGTATGGGTTATATGCGATGATGTGAAAATAAATTTCCCGGTGCCTTACTTCAACAATTATCTTCCCAAAAGTCTCCGGGAGAAGGATACCTCTGATTTTCTTCTTGCGCTCTTAAGAATATACACAAGGCGTCGCAAACTCAGATTCCCCGATTCCCAATATGGACTCTCTTGCCCTTACGAAGACTGCCAGATTCCCTTTAACCTATGGATGCCAGCTAAACCCAATGATGTGATAGTATGTCCCCATTGCCTGCAAGAGATAGGGTTTGACAAAAGGTTCCCAACGAGTTAGGTAATCAGGTAAGAAACTGAAGATTGAGATGAAAACCACGATTAAATTTGGCACTGATGGCTGGCGAGGAATTATCGCCCAGGATTTTACCTTTGACAACGTGCGCATCTGCGCTCAGGGAGTAGCTGACTATCTTAAACAGGCTAACCTGGCCAGTCGGGGATTAATCATCGGCTATGATACCCGCTTTGCCTCGGAACACTTTGCTTCCGCCGCCGCTGAGGTGGTTGCCGGTAATAAAATAAAGGTGTACCTCTGCCCTAAGGCAATACCCATACCAGTGGTAAGCTTCGGTGTTTTGACCAAGAGAGCTGGTGGTGCCATTGTTATCACTGCCAGCCACAATCCAGCTATGTGGAACGGATTTAAGTATAAGTCAGAATATGCCTCCAGTGCCCCATCTGAGGTCATTGCTGAACTGGAAAAGCACATTTCCCACACCCTTACCACGGGGAAAATAAATCAGACACCCCTAGCTCAGGCTAGGGAACAAGAGTTTGTAGAAGACCTTGATTTAGCCCCAATCTACTTAGACCAGGTAGCTAAGCTCGTTGACCTGAATAAACTGCGCCAGACCAAGCTAAAGGTAGTTGTTGACCCTATGTATGGGGCTGGTGCTGGCTATTTCAAGACACTATTAGATGGTGGAGCCCTTGAATCAGTGGAGATAAATGGCGAACGAAATCCCTCATTCCCCGGGATACAGCCTGAGCCGATTGCCACTAATCTTGCCAAACTCTCAGCTACAGTTAAGCAACAAGGTGCTAATGTAGGATTGGCTACTGATGGTGACGGCGACCGTATTGGCATAATAGACGAGAACGGAGAATTTCTCACCCAGCTCCAGGTGTTTGCGCTGCTCTGCCTTTACCTGCTGGAGATACGGGGTGAGCGGGGTCCCATAGTCAAGACAATAACTACTACCAGCATGGTTGACCGCTTAGGCGAGATATATGATGTGCCCGTCTATGAGACACCGGTAGGCTTTAAGTATGTCGCCCCAATAATGGTTGCCCAAAAGGCACTCATTGGTGGGGAGGAAAGTGGCGGCTATGGCTTCAGGAAGCACATACCAGAACGCGATGCTATCCTGGCTGGCCTTTATTTCCTTGACCTCATGGTTAAGACAGGTAAGACCCCGTCAGAACTGTTAGAGTACCTCTACAGTAAGGTAGGTCCTCATTACTACAAACGGATAGACATAGAGTTTCCCGCTGAGGAACACCAGGCAATAAACAATCGTATCAGAGATAATTCCCCTACGAGTATTGATGGACTTAAAGTGAAGACCGATACCACCGATGGCTTTCTCTTTACCCTAGCCGATACTACCTGGCTGCTTATCCGCTTTTCCGGAACTGAGCCAGTGCTCCGCATCTATGCCGAAAGTGATAGCCTAACCCGGGTGGAAAGGTTACTTGAGCTGGGTAAGGAATTAGCTGGAGTCTGAGGGTGAGCAAGAATTTGGTCCCCATTCCCAGAGGAAAGGATTGAGTATGGAGGAAAGACTTCCCCAAAAAACAGAAAAGCCCTGGGGATTTGAACTGCTATTTGCCCATACCCCCAAGTATGTCGGTAAGCTAATTTTCATTAAAAAGGGACACCGGCTCAGCCTTCAATATCATCAGAAAAAGGATGAAAGCATGTATATATATGAAGGTAAGGTCTTACTGGAAATTGAAGGAAGTGATGGGAAACTGGAGTCTATCATAGCTCAGCCTGGCTACTGTGTAAGAATCGCACCCCTCACCAAGCACCGCTTGAAGGCTATAGAGGACACCACCCTCTTTGAAGTCTCAACCCCTGAGCTAGAGGATGTAGTAAGATTGGAAGATGACTACGGACGAGCTAAGTAATCGTATATTATGTTAACTCCCTAACCCTGTAAAAGCCGCTCTTCATCTGACTTTGACTTGAATCAAAATATCTCCCGGCTGACCATCAGTTACTTGACGGGCATTTCTCAGTCTTACTTTGGTGCCACTTTTTACTCCGGCTGGAATTTTCACCCTCAGCTTTTTACCTCTTCGAGTTAGGTCCTTTTCCAGCCCCTGAGCCGCCTGTTCTCGGCTAATGGTTATCTCATAACGAATGTCCTGTGGGTAGACCTCTTGGGCAGTGCCAAATATATCCTCCAAGTTAATTCCCCTTGGAATTTTAAATCTTACCCCTCTCCGACCACCAGAGCCTCTACTGAATTTCCTGAAGGAAAAACCCCTGCCCTTCAGAAAATCACCAAAAATATTATCCAGGAAGTCAAAACCAAGACCGGCCCCACCAAAATCCTTCATCAAATCCTCAAAGGTAGTTCTGGTAAAAGGACTGCCAAAAATGTCACCAATGTTACCAACGGTACCAAATTGTTCATACTGCCTTCTCTTTTCCGGGTCACCAAGAACGGCATAAGCCTCGTTTATCTCCTTAAACTTTTCATTAGCCCATTTCTCTTTACCCAGATTACGGTCGGGATGGTACTGCATAGCCAGCTTCCGATAGGCCTTTTTAATTTCCTTATCGGTAGCATTTTGCGATACTCCCAGAATCTTATAATAATCTTTAGCCATTACTATTTCTTGTCCCTCTTTATTGCCTAGTTACTGCTACTACAGGTGCCTTAAATCTGGCACCAGGATAGCCAACATCAGAATGGCAAGTACCAGAAGCGCTCCTCCCCCAGCCACAGCCAAAGGGGCTCCAATAGCTTCAGCAGCACCACTTATGAACAAAACACCCAGGCTCTGCAAGCCAAAAGTCATTAGGAGTATAGCCATCACCCGGCCCCGCATCTGGTCAGTTACATTACTCTGGATAAGGGCGGTATTCAGAGTAAATAAACCAGCGCTAGCTAGACCTACAATGAAGAGGAGGAAAAGGGATAGGTATAGAGATTTAGAAATGGCAAATAGAACTACCCCCACCCCGAATACTAGGGCAAGGCCTAACATAAGCAAGCCCCTTCGCTTAAAGACACCCAGGGAGGCTACACCAAGCGAGCCGACAAGGGCACCACACCCCATTGCACTCATGAGCATTCCCAAGCCCCCTGGGCCAACATTAAGAACATCCCGGGCAAAAACCGGCATCAGCATCATATATGGCCAGCCAAACAGGATACCAACAAATGCCACCACTATCAGCATCAGAACAAGCCGGTTACGGCGAATATAGACAAATCCCTCAATAAGGTCTTCCATTATTGATGTCTTCTGAGGCCTACTAGCTACCCCGATGGTTGGCACCTTTAGCACTGCCCCAACAACAAAGACATAGCAGCCGGTCATAACGATATAGACTCCGGGTATGCCAATTAAGCCAACAAGCACCCCGGCTACAGCTGGGGCTACAATTCGGGTGAAATTCGTACCCGATGAATTCAGGGCAATTGCATTCATTAACTGCTTTTCCCCCACAAGCTGAGGAATAATGGCATAGCGGGCTGGCATATTAAATGCGAAGATAATACCGGCGAGCAAGGCGGCACCAAAGAGATGCCAGTATTGAATAGACCCATTAACAAGGAGGATTGTCACTGCCAGAGTGATTAAACTAATCAGGACCTGGGTAATAACAATGAGGTTTCTCTTCTCCATACGGTCGGTTATCACCCCACCCAATGGTCCAATGAGCATAGCTGGCACTCCCCAGGCTATGCTAATCAAACCAAGGGCAAGTGGAGAATCAGTCATTTCATATATTAACCAACCCCGAGCTACCGTCTGCATCTGCATGGCAACAAAGCCAGCCATAACACTGAACCAATACCAGCGATAATTGCGGATTCGGAGAGAGCTGAAGGTTCTCAGCCAGCCCTTGTCACCAGCTGCTGATGGTGTTTCCACCTCAGGGCTAGATTTACTATGCTGTGCTGAATTGGTTTTTATTGGCTGCCTCCTGAGATTTAAACTCCAGCAAATATAAGCATATCACACTCCTAGCTTCCTTCTCTAAAAGGATGGTAAAATTGAACAGGGATAAAAAGTGATACTATGAGCGCTCTTGACGATTTTACCGCCTTGATACAGGAGACAGAAACTATCCAATAGGTGATTAGGAGCCTGAAAGAGGAACCAGCATACCTTCTAGGCAGTATTTATCGCCAGTATGAAAAAACTGGCCACCCGGTACCTGACCATCAGTTCAATATTACTGGCTATCTGGGTGAGATTCCACTTAAAGCCCTTCTTGCCGCTGGGTTGATATCACAGCAACCAGGAGACAGGATTTCCCTCTATTGCTATGAGCCTACTCAAAATGGGCTTGAGCAATATAGAAATCTTAAAGATAATGACTCTTTGGACAGGTCTGATTAAGCACTTCTTTACTTGCTGGTAAGGCTTGCCTCTACATCCCGGTATACCTTTCCCGTCTCCCGCGCTGTTCGCCCCCAAGAGAACTTAGCCGCTTGTTCTATCCCCTTAGCAACAAGCTTTTTTCTAAGTTCCTGGTTGGTAAGAACCTGCTTTAGGGCTCCTGCCATTACATCGGCATCATGGGGGTCAACCTCAAGAGCAGCACCACCGGCTACCTCCGGAAGTGAAGCACAGTCAGAGATTACTGCCGGGCAGCCACAGGCCATCGCTTCTACCAGGGTAAGGCCAAAACCCTCATATAGAGAGGGAAGTATGAAGCACTCAGCTCCAGAATAGTAAACAGGGAGCTCATCTTCAGCAGCATAATCAAGAAGTATAACCTCTTCAGTTAGCCCCAGCGTGTTGATGACTTTTATCGTCCTCCCCCTGAAGTCTACCTCTCGTCCACCCGCCTTGCCAACCTTGACCAGTTTCAGGTCTCTAAACTGCTCTTCTCCCTTAAGCTTCCCAAATGCTCTAAGCAATGTGCTGAAGTTCTTCCTCGGGTGCTCTGAGCCAACATAGAGGATGTAGGGATATTCAAGATAACGCTGAGCGACAGGCTTAAAAACACTATGGTCAACACCCTCATAAATAACGCTAATCCGTTCCTCAGGTATCCCCAGGTGGTCTATCAGGTCTCTCTTGGTGCATTCAGATACGGCTATTATCCTCATTGCTTTGGTGACACCCTGGTAATCACGGCTCAGGTAGAACCTATCTCTAGAATTAGGGGGATGAATATATGTCTCATACCCTTTCAAGTCAAAATACCGGATCAGGTCATGCACGGTTATGATGTAGGGAATTTTGATTAAGCAGCCGTAGCGCCCCAGATGGTGACTTGGCAGATGGACTATGCCATCCAGTCTCTTTAACATTCTGACAAAGTGCCAATTTGCCCAGATGGCCTCCAGTGCCCCCCATGAAAACCATGAGATATTGAAGCGCTCGGCAATTTTCTGATAGATGTTCGTGTAAACTTTAGGCACATCTAATTTCCCAGCAAGCTCCTGAGAATAAAGATCCAGCGAGCCACCACCCTCCGTCACCACTAGAGTTATCATCTTACCCCCGAATAGACTCAACCTGAATGGCCAGACTATACCTGTCACCTGGACTGGCAAACACCAAAACCCGGCTGAATTATTTTAAGCTAAAATGGCCCGATGTGCAAGGCGAAGAAGACAATAAGCGGGTATCACTTAAGTAAATACTGGCCAGGAATTCCAGGTATTGTCATCTCTGGTAGGTCAATGGGGACAGTCCCCAAACTTCTCTTTGAGAAGAAACAACCATTTTCAGCTTTACAGTAACCGGTTACCTCCTATCCAAGATGCACAGGGTAACATAAGCTTATGAAATCTCGGACGCTGCGGCGGGCCTGCTGCGGTGTTTCACACTGGCTTGACGGTATAGCGCCATAGGCGTATCATCAATACCAAGACCGAGGAGTGGTAAGGACACCTCACTACCAGTTAAAACAGGAAATCCCAATTAAGGAGGCGATATGGAGCTTGCTCTTAAACTGACCAGGAGTAAAAAGAACCCAATCCTAAGCCCTACCAACAGAGGATGGGAGAACAAACTTGTCTTCAACCCGGGAGTCCTGCATTTAGGGAACAAGACGCATCTTATCTACCGCGCCCAGGGTGAGGATAAAATCGCACGCCTGGGTTATGCCAGGCTAAGAGATATAGATGAGCTAGAGGAGCGTCTTCCCTACCCTGTATTCTCGCCAGGAGAGTGGTTTGAGCCCGATGGAGTGGAGGACGCACGGCTGGTGGCTATTGAGGACAGAATCTTTATGCTTTATGCAGGCGCAGACACAGGTATGGCCCGTGTCTGTGAGTCTCACATTGCTATAAGTGATTTCATAGAGACTAAATGGACATGGAGCAGACACAGGCTCATCCTGCCCATAATGGTTGGCATTCATAACAGAAACGCCACTTACTTCCCGAGAAGGTTTGATGAAAGGTTGTTACTGCTTCACCGACCCATGACCATGGCCGAGAATATTTGGCTCTCATTCTCCTACGATAGAATCCACTGGTATGACCATAAGGAGATTCTGAAGACACGCCCTTTTCACTGGGATGATGGCAAGGTAGGGGTGGCTGGGCCGCCAATCGAGCTTGAAGAAGGATGGCTCTTAATCTACCATGGCGTTGAGGGGAAAACATGGACATACCGCCTCGGCTGTGCCCTGCTGGATAGGGATCACCCAGAGATAGTGCTTTGGAGGTGTGATGAGCCTATCTTGGAGCCGGTGGAAGATTACGAACTATCAGGTGGTGCTTCAAATATAGCATTCTCCCCCTCAGCTGGTGCTCCAAATGTAGTATTCTCCTGTGGGGCAGTTGTCGTTGAGAACAAGCTAGTTCTATACTATGGTGCCGCCGACAAGGTTATCGGGGTTGCTGTAGGGGACCTTCCCGGGAAACCAGTGTGAGAATTTGAAAAATGGGAAATGCACAGCTGGTGTCAATAACCATCCCGAGTTACAACTCGGAGAAGATGATTCCTTCCTGCCTGGAAGGAGTTGCCAAGCAAACCTATCCAAATATTGAAGTCCTGGTGATTGATAGTCACTCAACAGATAGAACCAGAGATATTGCGGCCAGTTATCAGGCCAGGGTTATCCTATGTGAGGGAAAGCTGCTGGCGGCTAGATATCTAGGTCTGAAGGAATCCAAAGGGCCATATGTAGTCTTTGTGGATACCGACCAAATCCTGGAACCCACCGCTATTGAAAGGGCTGTAGGTATGATGAATGACTACGATATGGTAGTCTTCGAGACACAGTCTTACAACACTGAGTGGTTTATCCCGAAGCTACATAGTGCCGGAAAGCAGATAATTAATGCCCGTTTTGACAAGCCCGGCGCTTTTGACCCAACTAGAGGGCCTTTTCTGCCAAGGTTTTTTAAAAGGGAGATTCTGGAAAAGGCCTTTGCCACGATACCTCAGGAGTTAATACCGGACACAATCCATCCCGACCATGCCATCATTTACTATGAGAGTTACAAGGTCTCACAAAGGGT
>Ga0114921_10000071_pt1 | contig 40842 bp, 37 predicted proteins | sample BentaG_FD_87016 | JGI IMG/M metagenome (GOLD analysis project Ga0114921, IMG submission 87016) | Deep subsurface microbial communities from South Atlantic Ocean to uncover new lineages of life (NeLLi) - Benguela_00093 metaG | ecosystem: Environmental > Aquatic > Marine > Oceanic > Sediment ... | reverse complement strand
TGACACCAATACTAGCGTGATTGTTCTGGCTGCCACCAACCGACCTGATATACTTGACCCAGCCTTGCTCCGCCCCGGTCGCTTTGACCGTCGAGTAGTGCTTGACCTACCGGATGTTAACGGTCGAATTGCAATTCTTAAGGTCCATTCCAATGGTAAGCCGCTGGATGAGGTGGTCAATCTAGAAACACTAGCTAAACAGACAGCCGGCTTTAGTGGTGCTGACCTAGCTAATCTAATCAATGAAGCAGCTATTCTGGCTGCCAGACGGGACAAGAAAACTATTGGGATGCCAGAGCTTGAGGAATCTATAGACCGGGTGATTGCCGGCCCGGAGAGAAAAAGCAAGAAGATAAGTCCCAAGGAAAAGGAAATCACCGCCTATCATGAGGCGGGGCATGCTCTTGTAGCTAAGATACTGCCCAATGCTAACCCACCACGCAAAATCACTATAATACCTCGGGGTATGATGGGTGGCTATACCAAGATGCTGATAGAAGACCGCTCCCTAACGACATACTCCCAGTACAATGATGAAATTGCCACCTTGCTAGCTGGTCATACCACTGAGAAGATAATCTTCAATGAAACAACGACAGGGGCTAAAAGTGACATTAAACAGGCAACCGAACGTGCCCGCAAGATGGTAACTGACTTTGGGATGAGCGAAAAACTAGGACCAAGAACCTTTGGTGACAAGCAAGAATTGGTCTTTCTCGGTCGTGAAATCTCTGAGCAAAAGGACTACGGCGACAAGGTAGCCGACATAATTGATGAAGAAGTCAGCAAGATTATCCGTAATGCCTCTAGAGTAGCCAAGAGGGTTCTAACCCAAAATAAGCCAAAATTAGTCCAGATTGCAGAAAAGCTTATTGCTCAAGAGACTCTGGAGGGGGAAGAACTGGAGGCATTATTTAACGAAGCCGTAACATCACCTTCACCAGAAGCCACAGTTGCACCTGCTCCCACACCAGCAAAGGCTACGACCAAAACCAAACCTAGAGCTAAGAAAGCTCCACTCATACCGCAACCCCTACCAAAACAAGCCCCGGCTGCATCTGACTAGGCTTTGAGAATGCTACTAACATGATTAAAGTTACCGATAAGCCTATCTCCCCTGAGCTTGTGGTTAACCAGGTTAGAACTGATGGTAGTGGCTGTGTTGCTACCTATATTGGATTGATTCGTGGGCACTCCCAGGGCAAACCGACTCTTTCCGTTGAATATACAGACCCCAAGGGAACAGCCGAAAGCAGGTTACGGGAGATAGCCAGCGACATCAGACAAAAATGGCAGCTGGAGAATTTAGCCATATATCACAGGATAGGCAAGCTGAAAGTGGGGGAGATAAATCTAGTCATTGCCATAGCCTCTGCCCATCGTCAGGAGGCTTTTGCCGCCTGCCAGTATGCCGTTGACCAGTTTAAACAAAAGCCGCCTACACGAAAAAAGGAAACCTATCAAGACGGTAGCACTTTGATTGAGGAAGAGTAATTAAAGCTCAACTTCCACACCTCGAAGAAGAACCAAGTAACGACAAGCCAAGAAATTTGACACTGGCTACTATGAAATGGTCAAGTATGGAGATGACGGCAGGTTATCCCGTATCCAAGAGGCAACAGAGTACATTGAAGATTTTGGGAATCCATACATCAATACTGTGGAAGCCGAATTGCGAATACTTGAGAAGAAATTTCCTTAATGAATTAGATGTGTAGCCTATGAAGGCTGAAATGAAGCCCTTAGCCTTCCCCCCTTATATTAGCTACCTCTTGCGGTCTATAACGTAATCGGCAAGCTCTAGTAATGCTCGGTGACTGGCATTATCAGGCAATTCTTTAAGACTCTGGCTGGCCTTGGCGCAATAATCTGAGGCAGTGGCATAACACTGCTCAACAATTGGTGAGTTAACAACCAGCTCTATTACCCGTTTGATATATGCCTGCCTGTCTTCATCCGGCATATAACGGTTATTAAACAGCTCCTTTATTAGATTGTCCTCAGGATAGAGCTCCAAGATAAGCATTGCCGGCAGAGTAAGTGTTCCCTGAGCTAAATCTGAGCCTATGGGCTTACCCATTTCCTCCTCGGTACCAACAAAATCTAAAATATCATCCACGATTTGAAAGGCGATGCCCAGATTATCCCCATACTCTTTTAAGGCTTTAACCACTTTCTTTGGAGCCTGGCTCAAAATAACCCCAGACTCGGTAGCCAATGAAAACAGGGAAGCAGTCTTACCTGAAATTCTCCGGAGGTATTGTTGCCGCGTCTGCTCCAGGTTGAAAGCATTAACAGCCTGGTTTAGCTCGCCACTGGTTATAGTCTCAAGGGTTTGTGAGAAGAGCCTTATTACCGGTACATTTTGCGTCTCAGTAACAGTCTCCCCTGCCTTGGCAAACAGGTAGTCACCCAGAAGTACTGCCTGCTCCTCACCCCATAGCTTGTTAATCGTTGGCCTACCCCTTCGGATTGAAGATTTGTCAATAGCATCATCGTGAATCAATGTAGCTGCGTGCATAAGCTCAACTGCAGTAGCCATCGGTAACAGGTAGCCAAGATTATAACTGTAAAACTTGCCTGACAATAAGACAAGTGCCGGACGAATCCTCTTACCACCACTCTTCAGACTGTAGTCCAGCAACTCAGATAGCCAGGGGAAGTCAGTTCTACTAACCAAGCTCAAACTATCTTCAACCTTGACTAAATCTTCCTGGATTGGCTCATAAATGGTGCTTAGCATCAAAGCTCTCTCCCTTAATGGACAGATTCATTAATATTACTACGCTAATCTACCGGCAATTGGCTCGTCCCAGCCGACTCGCTTCCTCTTCTACTATAGCTTCGTCTAATTTTGAGAATAGGGGCTCGGGGGGGGGTAACTTTTGTCCTGGTGATGGCAAACGCAGTTGCCAGCCATCATCAGCAACATTGCCCTCAAAACCAAGAAACTCATGCAACTTTTGAGAACTAAATGGTAAGAAAGGATAAAGCGCTGTTCTGAGGCAAGATAGTATGCAGATGGCCGTATACAGAGTTCTACCAGCAGCCTGTTTGTCCTCTTTAATCACCTTCCAAGGTAATTCCTTTTCCAGGTAGCCATTGGTCTCTTGTGCCAAATGCATAGCCCACATTATTGCTTGCTTAAATTGGCAACGGGAAATAAAATCGCCTACATTTTCAAGAGCCATCTTGGCATCTTCAATCATATTTTTACTAAGGCCATTCAATTCATCTTCACTGATTAACGGCACACAGCCATCAAAGTTACGATAGACAAAAGTAAGCACCCGATGAGCCAAGTTTCCATAAGTGGCTACCAGCTCATCATTATTGCGGCGGACAAACTCACGCCAGGAAAAATCAGTATCCCCCGTCTCTGGCATATTTATGGATAATATGTAGCGCAGCGGGTCAGGGTCATAACGGGACAGGTAATCAGGTAGCCAAACTGCCCAATTGCGACTGGTGGAAAGTTTCCTGCCCTCAATGGTTAAGAACTCGTTAGCCGGCACATCATAAGGCAGGTTCAAGTTATCATAGCCCATCAGCATTGCCGGCCAGATAATGGTATGAAAGGGGATATTGTCTTTACCAATAAAATAGTAGCTCTTTACCTCTCCCTGCCAAAAAGGACGCCATTTTTCTTCCTCTCCAGTGGACTTGGCCCATTCCTTAGTTGCTGATAGGTAACCAATGACAGCCTCAAACCACACATAAATGCGCTTGTCTTCATAGTTGGGTAGAGGGATAGGGATTCCCCAGTCTATATCACGGGTAATAGCCCTATCCTTCAGTCCTCCTTCCAAATAGCGCCGAGTAAAGTTCAGCACATGTTGCCGCCAGTGAGTCTGCTGCTTCACCCAATCCAAGAGCCTATCTCTAAAGGCGCTCAATCTAAGGAAGAAGTGCTCCGAATCCTTAAACTGAGGAGTGGTACCGCACAAACTACAACGAGGCTCAATCAGTTCAACTGTATTTATAGGCTTGCTGCAGTCATCACACAGGTCACCTCTAGCCCCGGGGGAGTGACAATAGGGGCAGGTGCCCTCAATATAGCGGTCGGGTAAAAAGCGCTGGCATTGAGGACAAAAGGCTTGTGATACGGTAGCCTTGTAAATATAGCCCTTATTAAGAAGAGTCAGGAAGATTTCTTGTGATACCTCAGCATGATTGGCAGTCTCGGTACTGGTAAATAAATCAAAGGAAATGCCTAACTTCTGCCACGATTCAAGAAACTGTTGATGGTACTGGATTGCTATCTCACCAGGTTTCTTCCCTTCCTGCTCAGCCTTAATTGTTATCGGTGTGCCATGCTGGTCTGAACCCGATACCATTAACACCTCGTTCCCTTTGATACGATGGTAGCGGGCAAATATGTCAGGGGGTAAATAGGCCCCGGCAATGTGACCTAAATGTAACGGCCCATTAGCATAAGGCCAAGCAACACCAATAAAAATTCTCTGGCTCATAACCTACTTCCTGACTACCAAATTATCTGGCTTTTTTATCATATCTTAACCCACATAGACTATTCATGAGCAGATTCGGGAAAGAAGGTTATCACCCGCTCACCCTTTTCCTCCTTGTAGCGAGCGTAACCCATTTTGAAGCAACATTCGACGCAATAACGTGATGCCTTTCCCTCTTCATCAATTGCCAGGTAACGCTCCGGGTGCCGTATGGCACGACCACACCCATCACAGGTAATTTCACCAATGGCAATAAGACCTTGACGCATCATTAACCTCCCTTCATACCTGTTTTTTAGTATCTACTCTAAGCCAGGCTTGATATAGCTCCTTCTTTGATAAACCTGTCTGGCTGGCTATCTGGGCTATCGCCTCCTTAGCCTTTATCCCGGACAGGCGCATATTATATAACCGCTTCTCAATACCCTCTGTCAACTGTGGCTCATCTTTCCCCTTTTTGCCGGCAATAATCAGGGTGAACTCACCTCTTGGCTCAATGAAATGGTCTATAGCCTGGCTCACCTTTCCCCGGAAAACCTCTTCATGAATTTTGGTAAGCTCACGGCAAACAGCCATCTCCCTGTCACCAAAAACAAGCTGTATATCATTGAGTGCCTTCAACAGCCGATGAGGTGCCTCCAAGGCGATAATAGTGCCATATTCATCAGCCACAGATTCTAAAAGACGCCGCCGACTATTAGCCTTACGCGGTAGGAAGCCGAGATAAGTGAATCTTTGCGTAGGCAGCCCGGAGACAATGAGTGCCGTGATAATAGCCGAAGATCCAGGAATAGGAACGACCGGTATGCCCTTTTCGTTAGCGGCCACAATTAGTTCATATCCCGGGTCAGACATGCCCGGGGTGCCTGCTTCAGAAACAAGAGCCACATCTCCACTTTCAAGGTAACGCAGGATATAATCCAGCTTAGTCCACTTATTGCGCTCATGGTAACTCGTTGTGGGAGTTTTAATATCATAAGCACCAAGAAGCCGTTTTGTTTTACGGGTATCTTCAGCAGCAATAAGTTTTACTTCACGCAGAATACGCAGGGCACGCAATGAAATATCCTCCAGATTACCAATAGGAGTAGCCACAATGTAAAGAGAGGGCATCAGCTTTTGCCTTCCTTAATCTTAACCCAGCCAACTCTAAGATTCGGCTGGGCAATATACTATTATAAACCCAGACTCCATCACCCGTCTACACTCTTACTGAATTTCTTGACTTTAGCCTCTCTCTTTTGATATAGTTTGCATTTAAGGAAGTGCAGCAAGATGACTGTTCCCCAATTTAAGCAACTCCGCCGTACCTATGGATTTGATGAGGTAGCTATAGTCCCTGGAGATGTAACCATCAATCCAGACCAGACGAATATTGATTTCAAAATAGAAGACTTTACTTTCTCCATTCCCATTATTACTTCAGCAATGGATGCGGTGACTGATGTCAACTTCGCTATCCTGATGAGCCAGATGGGTGGGCTTGCTGTTCTCAACTTAGAAGGGGTACAAACTCGATATGACAACCCTCAGGAGATACTGGCTGAGATTGCCCAGGCTTCGGATACTGAAGTTACCCTCCTACTGCAAAAAGTCTATTCTCAACCAATTAGAGAAGAGCTTATTGGTGAGCGAATACAAGCAATTAAACAAGCAGGGGCAATATGCGCTGTTTCAGTAACCCCAGCTAATACCAAACGATTAGCACCAATAGCTACTGGAGCCAAGGCTGATATTCTTGTTGTTCAGTCTACAGTGACCACCGCCCGGCACATATCCAAAAGCTATCGTGGGCTAATCTTCTCCGAACTTCGCCAATCTGCACCTATGCCTATCATCGTCGGCAATTGTGTTAGCTACAGTGCCTGCCTTGAGCTGATGCGAACCGGAGTCTCCGGGGTTCTGGTCGGAGTGGGACCAGGTGCTGCCTGCACCACCAGGCAGGTTCTTGGTATTGGTGTTCCCCAGATAACAACCACTATGGAGTGTGCTGCCGCCAGAGAAGAGTATCAGCGTGAAAGCGGTAGATATGTGCCCATAATTACTGACGGTGGCTTTACCAGTGGTGGAGACTTATGTAAAGCTTTTGTTGCCGGTGCTGACGCAGTAATGCTAGGCTCTATCTTCGCTCGAACCAAAGAGGCACCAGGGCTCGGCTATCACTGGGGTATGTCCCAACCCCACCAGGCACTCCCCAGAGGAACCCGAATAGAGGTGGGAACCCCAAATTCACTGGAACAAACCCTCTTCGGTCCCGCTGCAGTCACCGATGGCAGCCAAAATCTAGTTGGTGCCCTTCGCACAGCAATGGGTGTCTGTGGTGCCTTTACTATTCAAGAAATGCACAAAGTTGAGATGGTAATCGCTCCAGCCATTACTACCGAGGGGAAAATCTGGCAGCGGTTACAAGCGTAGCTGAGGCTCCAGATAAAGAAATACAGGAATAGTTACCCCGGTGTGAAACTATTCCTCTTCTTCAGCCGGTATCACCCTCTCCTCCCCAATATGAGGCAGTAAAGCCCCTGCCTTTCTCTGCTCGTGCCGTGATGAGAAGGTTAATTTATCAATTGCCTTGCGTAACTTTTTTAATCTCTGCTTCGGCTGCCCCACCCCTGCTTCTACTATTACTCCATCCATCCCCGCTTCCCATAGTACCTGGAGCTCACTGGCGGTCACCTTTGCCGGCACCGAGACTAAAAGTGGTTTAGTCAACAAATCAGCAAAGTGTCGCAGGATCATAAGGTGATGCCAGGTCAGAAAATAATCCTTTCCTGGCTCCTCAGTAATCAGCAGGGCATCTACCGGCAGCTCATCAACTGTTCTCAACAGGCCTTCACTGAGTGACATCTCTACTTCTAATATTTTACCCAACTCGTCATCCTGAGGAATTGCCAGTGACGTCCTAGCTGCCGGAAAAACAACAAAATCACAGCCGGCATTCACCACCTGCTTTATTTTCTCCTGGCTGACATTTTCCAGTCGGTAACCCCAGGGAACATCAGGTATCGCCTGAGATAGTCCTTGAAGGGTTTTAGTTCCAGAAGGTAATTCGGGGATAGAGAGTAACCCAGCATCAGCCCCAGCCACATAATCAGTCAAATCCTCAATATCAGCCTGAGCCAAACTGGCAACAAGCAGTATCTTAGGTTCATCCTGGGCTGATTCTGCCAGTCTGAATCCCATTAGTTGAGGCGCACCCTGTGAAACCCGTTTTAGCCTATTGATGAATTTACTCATTTGCCCTACCTCAAAGCCATGCTGACTTTATCTAAGTATAGCACAAAGCTGAGCAGCCAAGGTCAGAGAAAAAGCCTCTATAAGATTAAGTTTAATATCCCCCCAACTACTAAGGCAGAAGTAATCATTATTCCTGCCGATTTGAGCATACCTACAACCCCGAGCTCCCGGAGAAGGACAACAAAGGTAGCAATACAGGGGAAAAACATAGCTAAAACCACGCTACCAACAACTAGCTGCTGGGCACTCAATGCCAGAGGAGCCAGCATACCTAAGGCCACATCCTTACGCAAGAAGCCAACAACCAGAGCTATTATCGCCTCCTTGGGCAGTCCCAGGAGACCGGTTACCACGGGTGCCGTAAAATCAGCCACAGCTTGAAATACACCAAAGAAATAGAGTATGTTGATTACCAGCACAGCACCTAAAATTATGGGAACCGCCTCAGCTAGAAAGCCATAGGTTCTCATCCACAGTTTTTTGAGGACAGCCTGCCACGAGGGTAAGCGATACGCCGGTATCTCCACCAGTAGCTCGGGGCTGAACCCTTTAACCAAGCGGTTAAGGATAATCCCCAAGACTATCCAGACTAAGAATAATGTCCCATAGACAATAGCTACATATTGCCCACCATGCTGTCCAACTAAGCCAAAAATCATTGCCTGTAAGGCAGCACAAGGAATGGCGATAGATATCAGAGTGGCAGCAATAAACCTCTCCCTCTTGCTTTCCAGAATGCGGGTGGCTAAGACAGCGGGTACATTACAGCCAAGCCCAAGCATGGTGGGGATGATAGCATACCCGTGTAAGCCCATGCGGTGCATAATGGTATCCATCAGGATAGCTAACCGCGGCAGATAACCTACATCCTCAAGTAGCCCCAGTATCAGGTAGAAAGAGACAATGTAAGGCAGAACCATGGCAAAGGGAACATACAGGCCGGTGGTCAGTAGCCCGAATGACTCGGCAAAGTTCACCTCGCCACCAATTATTCTGCCAACCAAAATATCATGCAGGAAACCGGTGCCGCCCACGAGGTCGCTTAGCCTTAACATCACCGGTGCCCAAAGGTTACTAAATAGTGGGTCAAGCACATAACCAATTAAACCCTCACCAATAAAACGAATTATCAGAAAGGCGCTGGCAAGAACAGCTAAAGCTATAATGCTACCAGATAATGGTTTTACACTGGCATCCCCCAGACGCTCCAGCCAGGTATGGTGACGATGGGTAATGCGCTGAACCTGGTCTATGATACCACCGATAGCTGCCCAGCGCTCATCACGACTGTAAGAAGAAACATCGGGTGAGGCAGCTCTGAAAATAGAATCCACCAATTCCTTTATCCCCTCACCAGTTACTGCCACCGTGGGGATAACCGGCACTCCCAAAAGTTCCTGCAGCTTGTCTACATCTATATGTATTCCTCGATGCTTAGTATCGTCCCAAATATTTAGAGCCACTACTACTGGTATATTTCGTTCCAGTAGCTGTAAGGTTAAGTAGAGATTCCGCTCCAGCTTAGTGGCATCAACCACATTTATAACTAAATCTCCACTGTTAAGCATCTCCAAAGCTATTTCCTCAGCTTCACTAGTTGGCTCCAGGGTATAAGTGCCGGGCACATCAATAACCTCAGCCCTCTCTTTCCCCAGTTTCATAAAACCCCGGGTGTAGCTCACTGTAGTCCCGGGATAATTAGAAGCAATAACATGGACACCAGTGAGACGGGAGAAAACAACACTCTTCCCCACATTGGGATTACCCATCAGTAATATTTTCATCTTCTATCTACTATTCCAGTTCAACTATTATCTTACCAGCCATGCCAAAGCCAATAGCTACTTGAGCACTATCTACCTGAATGGTTACCGGTCCTCGCAAAAGCATAGCACCGACCTTGGTTATTCTCTTCCCAGGTCTAATTCCTAAAGAATTAAGGCGATTAACCAAGCCGTGTCCACCATCAATTCTAATCACCCTGCCACTCCGCCCGCTCTGCATCTGGCGCAGGGTTATCAGTTTACCATCAGCCATAAAGCACGCCTTTCCTTTCCATAAAGACAACAAAAATTATTTTCTCTTTTGACGGCACCTGGGGCAATAGCCTGCCATACGAATCTCGGTATCAACAATGTCAAAATCCTTAGCCTCAGCAACATTTCTCTTGACATATCGGGATAAGGGATACCGAAATTCAATCACCCGACCACAGCCGAGGCATATCAAGTGGTGATGCTCAACAGGTGGCTTTATCTCGTAGTGGTGATGGGTTTCATCGAAATGAACTTCCTCTACCAAACCCAGTTTCTTCAACATCTGGAGGGTCCGATAGACAGTTGACAGGCTAAGATGAGGCTGCTTTTCACGGGCTTGCCGATAGACTTCATCAGCGTCAAGGTGTCCCTTGCCCTCACGGATAATTTCCAGAACTAAAGCCCGCTGACTGGTTATTCTTAGTCCACTTGCATTTAACCTTCTACGACTACTCTCCAGTAACTTGTTTTCAGTACTCATTGTCCTTATTGCAAATGCTTTTCATTTGCATTTATTCTACTGCATAAATTAAAACGCTGTCAACCCTGGCAATTATCTGGCTGACAACTTGCATAAAACAAAAGCCAAGCAAGGAATACAACACCCTAGTATTTGTGCCACCGGCGATGTATAATTGCCACCACAGAAACTAGCTCCAGCTTTCAAACTAATAAAGGAGAAAAACCATGAGATTAATGCGGAATTTGGCAAAACTGGTGATTATTTTAGGTATAGTGGGCTTGGTCATAGGCATAGTGTTCATTGCCCAAGGTATGCTTAAGGAGAATTGGATGGTAGAGGCAATGCAGCTAGAAAAGGTAACCTTTGGCCTTGAGGAAAGCGCCATGGCCAGAGGTGAGGTGATTAACAGTGCCGGAGAGGCACAACTTGCCGGTGATTTAATAAGAGAACATCGCCGCAATATCGCCCCAACGTACCAAGACCTGCTGGCTGGTGGACGCTTTGACCCGGCTAATCTCAGTCATTTGAACTACGCACAAGCTCTGAACATGGAGAACTACTTGTACCTTGCCGTTCTTGGCTTTGGCGTTACTACCATGGTCATAGCCAGTGGTGCCTTTATGATTATCACGGGCATCGCCCTTTGTGCAACCGGGGCAGTGCTACATCGCTTGAGCGGAAGAGAACCTTAGAATTGGCAATTTGAAAGAAATGAAATGGCAAAATGGGCTATATCATCTTTGACATGATGCTCTGACTGAGATAAGATGGGATGTTATGCCTCAACCCCACCGACAGATTAGTCCAGAGCCAGCCAGCCAAATACGACTGGTACCCGCCATCCTCACCGAAGACCCTGAAGCCCTGGAGACTATGGTGCGCCAGGCAGAGACCTTCACTAACTACGTGCAACTTGACATTATGGATGGCCAGTTCGTGCCCTCACAAAGCATAAGTCATGAGCACCTGGCTGGTCTCCATATGAAACTAAACTGGGAGGCCCACCTTATGGTGCAGCACCCAGAGAACTACCTGGAAGGCTTCCGGCAAGCAGGAGCCCACAAAGTAACCTTTCACTACGAGGCTACCCCTGCCTCACAAGAGGTTATCTCTCTGGCCAGAAACATCGGTCTAGAGGTGGGGTTAGCCATCAATCCAGAAACCCCTGTCTCTGCTATCCTCCCCCTAGTCAATGAGGTGGACAGTGTGCTATTTCTATCGGTACACCCCGGCTTCTATGGCAGTAAATTCATCCCTGAAGTCCTTGACAAGGTGGCGGAATTGCGTAATGCCCGGCCTGATATAGAAATAGGTATCGACGGTGGTATCAAAGAGAGCAATATTGCCCAGATTGCCCGGAGTGGGGTTAATGCCATCTATGTGGGTAGCGCCATATTCTTGCAGCCACAGCCCAAGGAGAGCTTCAACCACCTACTGACTCTGGCCCAGGAGAGTTCACGCCACAGAGACTGACTGGAAGGTAAGGTTGAGATTGACCGAGGACTCTAAGCCTCAGCGTGTCTGCAGCTACTGAGATGTTTGGCTTTGATGATGGACGATAAGAAGAGAGCCCTATTTTTCTATGGTTGGGTAATAGTAGCTATCTGCTTTCTCACAGTAGCTGTCTCCTACGGTATCCGCTATTCCTTCTCTGTCTTCTATGTCTCTATCCTGCAAGAGTTTGGCTGGAGTCGGGCTGACACAGCACTCATTTTCTCCATTAATGTAATTGTTTACGGAATATCAGCTCCTATCGTGGGGGCAGCAGTTGACCGCTGGGGACCACGAAAGTTCATGGCCCTGGGTGCTGTTTTACTAGCGATAGCCATAGCAGCCTGCAGCCTGGCAAGCCAAATATGGCATTTTTATATACTCTTTGGAGTGCTAGCGGCATTTGGTATTTGTGCCACTGGCTATGTACCCAACACAGTTCTGGTATCCCGCTGGTTCACCAAACGCCGGGGGACTGCCCTTGGCATCTACAGTGCAGGCTTTGCCGGTGCTTATATCATGGCCTCCGGTATTGAGTATATGATTGGACAGATAGGCTGGCAAAACTCCTTCGTAGCTTTAGGGCTGTTAGCACTCGGAATTGTCCCGCTCATTGCTATATTCCAGCGCCTCGACCCACAAGACAAGGGTTTGCTGCCCGATGGAGAAGTTCCAGAAGTAACAGCAGGACAGGCAAGGGTTACCACCACCGAGGCGCTTGTAGCGGATAGGAAGTGGGTAAGTCAAGAATGGGACCTGCCTAAAGCGATAAGAACCCATCGCTTCTGGTTCCTCTTCCTTGCTAACTTGTTCATGTGGGGGGTTGCCATATCCCTGATACTGACCCATCAGGTAGCTTTTGCAGTAGATGAAGGCTACTCCCAGGCCTTTGGGGCACTCATTTTCAGCCTATACGGGGTGTTTTTCGGGCTGGGTAACCTGCTGGGTTTCCTTTCTGACCGTTGGGGGAGAGAGGTGACGATTACCATAGGGCTATCACTGGCTGTTCTTGGCATTCTGATGTTAATCCTTAACCAGGCAAACTACACGCCCTGGTTAATGTATGCCTATAGTCTGCTCTTTGGTCTAGGTATTGGAATTGTCTCACCTGCCTTCTCAGCCACGGCAGTGGACCTCTTTCAAGGGAAGAACTTCGGCTCCATCTATGGACTCAACGTGATGGGGTTTGGAATCGGTGGTTCCATCAGCCCCTGGCTAGGCGGTAAGATATTTGACATGATGGGAACATACACCCCTGCTTTCTATCTGGTCATAGCTGCTCTGGTCATTTCTGCTATCTGCATCTGGATAACTGGCCCGCGTAAGGTAAGGCCGGTAGCAGGTAAATGGCCCAAGACTGCCCTGCACTAAGTTCTAAAAACCAGGGTGCCGGCTTGCTTTATCTTACAGCACTTTGAGTTCCTTACCTACACGCTGAAACACATTGAGGGCAAAGTCCAGGTCCTCATGGGTGTGGGTTGCCGAAATCATTACCCTTAATCTAGCCTTACCCATTGGCACAGTGGGATAGCCTATTGCCTGAGCGAATATTTTCTCCTCAAACAGACGCCTGGAGAACTGGCGCGCCAGCTTGGCCTCACCGAGCATGACAGGAGTTATTGGTGTTTCAGAATGCCCTATGTCAAAGCCCAATGATTTCATTCCCTCCTTGAAGTAGCCTGCATTTTCCCAGAGCTGTTTTACCAGCTCGTCCGATGATTCAAGCAGCCTGACCGCAGCTATGCAGGCGGCAACATCCGGGGGCGTGACAGCTGATGAAAAGATGAAGGGTCTTGCCCGCTGTCTCAAATACTCTATGAGCTCATTGGCACCGGCTATGTAACCACCAACGACTCCGAACGCTTTAGACATGGTTCCCATTTCTATGTCAATTCTGCCCCGCAGACCAAAATAGTCAGCTATCCCGCGGCCGTGGTCGCCCAATACGCCTTCTCCGTGTGCGTCATCAACCATAAGTATGGCATCATACTCTTCTGCAACCTCCACCAGCTCTGGTAGCGGAGCCAGGTCACCGTCCATTGAAAACACTCCGTCGGTGACTATTAGTCTCCTTCTTACCGATTTTCCTTCTTTCTCCAGAACTTCCCTTAATCCCTTGGCATCTCGGTGAGGGTAAATAAAGCGTTTCGCCCCAGTGAGTCGGCTTCCGTCTATGATTGAGGCATGATTCAGTTCATCTGAGAATATGGCATCCTCTTTACCAACAAGTGCCGGTATTGTCCCGAGATTTGCGCAAACGCCTGACTGGTAGGAGATAGCAGCCTCCGTGTGCTTAAACCCAGCCAGAGCCTTTTCAAGCTCTAGATGAAGACTCATGGTGCCTGCTATGGAGCGAACAGCTCCTGAACCAACGCCAAATTGCTCTAAAGCTTGTTTGGCCGCTTCCTTGAGCTCTGGCTGGTTGGCGAGACCAAGGTAATTATTCGAGCATAAATTTAAAACGCGCCTGCCATCAACAACCAGCCAGGCACCTTGTGAAGACTCTATGGTGCGTATTTGGTTATAGAGTCCGCTGTCCTTTAGCTGCCGCAATTCATCCAGAATGAAATCAAATTTGCTCCCCATGCGACAATTACCTCCTCAAGATTAAGTTCTGGCAATATTCAAAGATTACTTTTCGCTCAACAGCTTGACCCTAAGTTTTTCCAACATATCCTTGACCATCATACTAAGGTCAAACTTCGGCTTCCAACCCCACTCCTCACGAGCTGTGCTGCCATCAATGGACCTTGGCCATGAGTCTGCAATCTCCTGCCTGAAGTCGGGCTTATATTCACAGGTGAATTCAGGGATATGTTTCTTGATTTCTGCAGCTAGTTCCCCGGCAGAGAAACTCATGGCCGCCAGGTTAAAATTAGAATGGTGCTTAAGCTTAGAAAGGTCAGCGTCCATTAGTTCCACAGCAGCCCGGATGCAATCTGGCATGTACATCATAGGAAGAACCGTATCCTCTTTCAAAAAACAGGTATATGCCTTTTGCTTGATGGCTCCGTAGAATATAGCTACGGCATAATCTGTGGTTCCACCCCCAGGAAGAGTCTCACTGCTGATAATACCAGGATAGCGGATGCCACGCACATCCACACCAAAGCGCTTGAAATAGTAGTCACAGAGCAACTCACCAGAAACCTTGGTAATGCCGTACATGGTCCCCGGGCACAGAATAGTCTCCTGGGGCGTGTTATCACCAGGGGTCTCTGGTCCAAAGACAGCAATTGAACTGGGACAAAAAATGCGGACGGGCCCATATTCCCTGGCAATCTCAAGAATGTAGTAGAGACCATTCACGTTTACGTCCCAGCATAGCTGAGGATTCTTCTCACCCACGGCTGAGAGTAAAGCAGCCAAGTGGTAGATGGTGCCGATGTCATACCTCTTCACAACAGCCTCAACCATCTCCCTCCTGGCAACATCAATAAACTCAAATGGGCCTGAATTGAGAAGTGTCTTGCTGGGCTTTGTTTTATGGCCAACAGCTACAACATTATCGCTACCATACTTCTTGCGAAGTTCCATTACTAATTCAGAGCCAATCTGGCCGCAGGCACCGGTCACCAGAATTCTTCTCATTTCTGCTATCATTATACACACTCTTGCATTTTTGAAAACAGCTTTTATTTATTACAATGAACCTTGAAAGCAGCTCCTTGATGAGCCGGCTCTGAGAGTATGGCATAGGCTCCCAGGATTCCTCTATCAGTCTTCGGTGGGCGAGGACTCCAGTTCTTAAGTCGGTTATCCAGTTCAGTATTAGAAATCATCAGCTCTAATTTCCGGTTTGGAATGTCAACCAGAATAGGGTCTCCATCTCTAACAACAGCAATTGGTCCCCCCACAGCTGCTTCTGGAGAAACATGACCCACTATTGGACCTCGATTAAAACCTGAAAAACGTCCATCAGTAATTAACCCCACCGATTCGGCTAATTCCGAGATGTAAAGGGCATCAGTAGATAGCATTATCTCATTCATTCCCGGTGCACCCTTGGGTCCTTCATATCTTATTACCATTACATCTCCGGCTTTGATATCGCCACCTTGAATAGCCTTAAGTCCTTCCTGGTCACTATCAAATACCCTAGCCAATCCCTTGAAAACTCTCATTTCCGGTCTCATGGCTGTTTGCCTGACAATAGCACCGTCAGGAGCCAGGTTACCTTTTAGTACAGCCAGCCCTCCTTCTTTATACAACGGGTTGTCCACCGAAGTGATAACTTCCCTGTTTTTGACCTCTGCTCCCTCAATACATTTCCCAAGATTAACTCCATCCACTGTCATACAAGATAGAGCCAGGTAGCTTTTTAATTCTTTAGCAAGGGCAGGTACACCGCCAGCTTCATAAAAGTCTATAACGGAATGACTACCATTGGGAACAACAGCGACCAAACAGGGAACCTCTTTACTGAGGGAATCAAAAACCTCCAAATCAATATCTATACCCAGTTCCTTGCCTGTACTGATAATGTGTAGTACAGCGTTGGTTGACCCGCCTATCGCTAAGCAGATGGTGATAGCATTTCGCAAAGACCTTTCAGTCATAATCTGGGATGGTTTTAGGCCCTTTTCTACCAGCTTTACCACCTGAGAGCCTGTTCTCTGAGCCACATTGCAACGGAGGCTGGAAATAGCCGGGATAGTGGCCGTTCCCGACAACGACATTCCAAGAGCTTCACTGAGAATTTGCATGGTGTTAGCCGTACCCATCAGAGAACAAGCCCCAAACCCGGGACAGGCCTGCTCCTCCATTTCTTCTAGCTCTTTTTCGGGAAAATTCGGGTCAAGCACTGCCTCATTAACGTCAGCACTGGTAATTTCTTTTCCGTGCCACTTACCAGGCATCATGGGACCACCAGTTATTAGAATTGAGGGAATATCTAACCGAGCAGCAGCCATTAACTGTCCCGGAATAAGGTTATCACAGGATGACAAAAGCACCAAGCCATCAAAAAGATGGACTTTAGACACAATCTCTATAGAAGCTGCCATTACATCTCTGATAACAAGTTCATATTTCATATTTTCTGTCCCTATTGCTATATTGCCACAGGTCGCCAAAGTTCCAAATTCAAAGGGCACACCACCGGCTTGCCAGATACCTGCCTTGACCCATTCTGCCAACCGGCGTAAGTGGGCATGAGCTGGGGATAAGTCAGCTGCTGCATTGGCAATTCCGATATGGGGACGGTTCTTGAGGTCTAAGTCCCCAAAACCTACTCCTTTATATATGGCACGGCGGTGCCCAGCTTTGGAGCCCCCAAAGTATTCCTTAGACATTTTTTCTTCCCCCCTTAATCTTGCTCAATCACCACTGGTTGACTCTCTTCTTATCCTGCTGAACTTACCCCTCAACCAAAGCCCCAAGACCCAATTGCTCTAGTTTCTTCTTGGTCGGTATACCTGTTTCTCTGCTCCATCCCCTTGCTTGGTAATGTTCATCTAACATTTGCTCATAGTCCTTGATTTCGCACTCAGCAACTGAGGAATACTTCCCAAATTCTGGTACCTTGCGAACCCTCTGGGGAAGATAGTCGTCTGCTCTCTTTATGCCTTCTCTAATATTAAACACTCTTTGAAGGTTCCATACCCGCTCGCCTATGCTCAAAAGTTCCCCCCCACCTATATCCCAGCCGGCTAATGAAGAGGTTAGCTCAGCAAGTTCTGTAAGCCCTAAGCCACAATATACATAGAACTTACATATACCCAGGATATCGGGCAGCACCCCAAAATCCTGCAACTTTTTAGCTATCCTTCCTTTGCCTGCTTCCGCAAAACGGTCAACAGTTTCAGGGTCGGGAAGCCCGTAAGGAACCAGTCCGAAATCATTTTTGCCACTGTCATAGGCCACGCCTTCCAGCGGGTGAATATGGCACATGCCTCTATTATTCACCCCATACATTATGGCCAGAGCTTTTCCAGACCTTCCATCGTGTGCAGGTCCCTCAAGACCCTTGCCCTCTATCGCCAGCAGTTCTGAGCCCTTACCAAGTTCTTGGGCAGCTCGCCTGACTCCCTCACCTAGAATCCTCCCTATACCTCTCCTGTTAGCTATTTTATGAACCAATTCAATTACAGTGTCAGCATTCCCCCAGGCAAGGTCTAAACCATCAGCTTCTTCCTTGCTAATAATGCCTTCTTCATAGCAATCCATAATGAAAGCAATGACGGCACCGACACTTATTGTGTCCAAGCCATACTCATTACACAGGTAGGTGGCATGTACTGCAGCATCCATATCCTCATTTAATACAAAAAAGGTAAAGGCACAAATGCTTTCATACTCGGAGCCTTCATGCTCAGGAGTTCTCCACTTCCCAGTCTCTACTTTAGCAATTCGGCCACAACGCAGGACACACCCTTTGTAGCATGGACTAGCCCTTAGCAGGTTATTATTTTTGAAGTGCCGATAAAGTTTTACTCCCTTTCCCCACGAGTTAGCTCTCCAATTCTTGGTTGGTATATCCCCGAGGGCATCACTTACAACTATGTCCCCTGTAGTACCATCAGGAGCCCAGCCTTCCTTACCAGTAGTGTCCAGGACTTTTTGGTTAATCTCCTTAACCGCTGTTTGGAACCTATCCGGCTGGGCAACAGAAATACCGCCAGTACCTCTCACTGCAATTGCCAGCAGGTTCTTTGAACCCATTACGGCACCAGCTCCACATCTCCCGAAGGCACGTCCTCCAACCATGATACTGGCAAATCTTACCGACCCCTCACCCCCAGGACCTATAACTGCAATTTCAAACTTTTCATCCTTTAACTCTTCTTTAATAAGCCTGCCTTTCTGAGATGTTGTTTTCCCCTTCAGCTTATCGGCAGGTTTTATCTCCACTTTACCATCGTCAATAACGATATATTGGGGCTCTTTGGCTTTGCCTTCTATAACCAAAAAATCATAGCCTGCCTTTCTCAGAGTGCCACCCCACTCTCCCCCGCACTTCGATTCACCCCAAACGCCAGTCAGCGGTGATTTAAAGCAGACTGCAGTAAATCCGGCTCCCGGAGCCCTTGTACCGGTCAAAGGGCCTGTGGTAAATACCAGCTTATTCTCCAAGCCTAAGGGGGCAATGCCTGCCGGAATTTCATCATAAAGTAACCTAGCACCAATGCCTACTCCACCAACAAATAACCGGCAGGTATCATCGTCTATTTCTTCCTTGGTAATTTTTCTGTTGGTAAGATTAATCCTCAAGATTCTATTGCAGTAACTCAATATTATTTTCTTACTCCCTTCAAAAATCTTAGAAAAGAATAGCCTTTAGTCTTCCTGAGCTACCTTCATTTTCCGGGCAATCTCTAACTTTGCCCGGTGACACAGGTATCCAAATGGTCCAGAGCGCAGAGCAAGAAGGCTTTTCCTAATCTCTTCCTTCCTCCTGGCAGCTTTATCCTGACTTAAATAGCCAAGTTTCTGAGCCATATCCAGTCCTGCTAATCTCCCCTCTTCCATAGCTGTGCTGGCTTCCTCAACTCCAGCAGCATCTCCAGCAATGTAGATTCCTCCAATTGTGGTTTCCATATCTTCGTTGTGAACAGGTAAATCACCACCTAATTCAGCAGAAAATGTTAAAGCGCATCCAGCCATTTGGGCTAACCCGGTTGAGGGGCGAAGTCCAGCGGCAACACAAACGCTATCCGCAGGTAAAGTTCTTTCGGTGCCTTTGATAGGTTCCCATGAATCATCTACCCCAACGATAACAACTTCCTTCACCCCCATATCCCCCCTTGCCTCCTTAATAGTAGCAGAGGTGAGGATTGGCACGCCCGCCCTGCGGATTTTACTGGCATGAACCTGGTAACCTCCAATTTTGGGGGCAGCCTCAACCACAGCTAGCACATCAGCACCAGCCTGCAATAGTTGATAGCTGATAATTAACCCTACATTGCCAGATCCTAAAACAACAAACCTCCGACCGGGAAGAACACGATGAATATTAATCATAGTTTGAGCTGCTCCAGCCCCCATTACTCCCGGGAGAGTCCAACCCGGGAAAACAACATTATTTTCAATGGCACCAGTTGCCAACAGAATTCTTTCGCCTTGAATCATTTCAGTTCTGTCATCTTTTACTATTCCCAATATTTTATCACTAAAAATACCATGAGCCACCGAATTGAGAAGTACGTTAACTCCCAAATCCTCAGTTTGTTCCAGCAACTTTGTGCCAATATCAAATCCCCTGATACCGGCTTTATGCTCCTTTGAACCAAAAAATTTATGTATTTGTTTAAACAGTTGACCACCAGGTCTCCTATTTTCATCTATCAAAGTCACCTCTACTCCGGCTCTGGCTGCCTCAATAGCACAACTAAGCCCAGCAGGACCACTCCCTATTACTACAGCTTCACATCTTTTCAAAACTCTATCCCCACTTTCCCCTACCATGTTGAGTCTCTATGACCATTCCCTCTTTAACCGGAGTAACACAGGTTCTTACGTTAGGAATACCATCCACAATCATCACGCAATCGGTACACTGTCCAATGCCACAGAAAAGCCCTCTTGGTTGACCATACTTGGCAGTAAACCGATTAATCCTGGTGCCTGCATTAAGAAGAGCCGCAATTATCATCTCCCCTTCCCTTGCTTTAATCTTTTTGTTATCCACAGTAATGGTCACTGACTTTCCAGGTTGTTGCCGACCCAGGATTGGGTGAGTCAAGACTCGCCTTTTACTTCCGTTATCGCTATCCTTGCGAGAATCACTCTGTTTTAGAGAGTTAGCCTCCTTTACCGAAATGCCTCGAACAATCAAAGCGTATTCTTGGGGGATAGAAATACTTATAACAGGAGTATGGTCTTGTTTAGGTTTATCTAAAATCCCAATCACCTTTCCCTGGCATACCTTCTTACCCTCTCTATCTGTTGCCGAGACTTCTTCTCCAACCTTGGGTAAGGGCAAATACTCAAAGGGAAATGAAACCAAAGCTGACTCATCACTGTAGTTCAAATTAATTACAAATATTGCCAGACCGGGACAGGAGCTTAGGCAAATGCCACAACCATTACATTTCTCCACATCTAATACTGGCAAATTGGTGATGGGAGAACCGATTTGAAGTGCTCCAAAGGGACAGGCAGCTTCACAGGGGTCACAGGGAATTTCTTCAATACACTCAATTACAGCAAGAGGACCTTTCTGGAGCTCTTGAAGGCTTGGGCAACCAGGTGATTTTCCAAGCTCATCAAGAGTAGGAATTCCTTCCGTAGTGGCTCCTTTACTTGTCCATAACAGCATTTGGTTATTCTTAGCCATTTTCGCCCTTAGCTTGATTTAGTTTTGGCACTTTTAAATCTTGAAAAGGCAAAGGCATCAATTGGTAGCGAAGTTCTATTTTCTGTTATCAGTTCCGATATTAATTTCCCTGTTATTGGAGCCAGTGCTACCCCCTCTCCAGCGTGCCCTGTAGCTATAACAAAACCGGCGGCATTGTCCACCTTACTTAAAATTGGGAGACCATCTACATAACAAAATGGTCTCAGTCCAGCATACGTTCTAATACAATTAACATCCTTAAACCTGGGCATGAATTCAATAACCCTCTTTGCCAAATATTTTACTGTTGGCATTGTTACCTGATTATTATAACCGACAAAATCACGGCTACTTCCTATAGTCCAATTTCCAGTATTTTCCTGCACATAACTGCCGGCAACTCCCAGTTTCATTCTTGCATCCTGAGATTTTTCGGCTGCCTCCACATCAAAGGCTATAGTTAGATAATCAGCGTCTATTATATACCTCCACCTTTTATTAAGTGGGACAGGTTCTGTCACTATAATTTGCCCCCTCCGTGGTCTGATAGGTATAGTAAGACCGAGCATTGCCCCAATTGCGGGAGACCATGCCCCGGCAGCATTAACCACAAAATTAGTCTTTATTTCCCCTCTATCGGTAACAACAGATGTGACCTTATCTTTATTTATTTCAATTTTGCTGACTTCGGCAGAAAGAAGGAACTCTGCTCCCAGTTTTCCTGCGGCATGTGCCAACCCATAATTTACCTTGAATGGATTCACCATACCGCTATCCTGCTCCTCTACACCAACAATCACGTCTTTGCCTAAGGTGGGTTCTAGCTCTCGTAGTTCATTTCCTTCTATCAGCCGGGCGTTTACTCCGCTTCGGCATATCCTCTGGACATGCTTTTCCATATCAGGGTACTGCTCTTCATCAACACTACATAGTAAAGACCCGGTATTCTGATATTCAATGTCATACTCTATCGCCTCCGATAAGCCCTTATATAACTTTACACTTTCCTTTACCAGCTCCAGAACAGGCGATTCAAAAAGTTGAACGGGACAGGCACCCTGATTAGCTCCAGAAGCACCAAGGCATAATCCCTCTCTTTTCTCTACTACGATTACCTTGACCCCTTTCTTTGCCAAGTAGTAGGCTATTGAGCACCCTATAACTCCTCCCCCAATAACTACTACCTCAGCTATTTTATTCAACTTCTCCCTCCCCTTCCTCAGCTAAGAACTTTATATTGATGGGTCGTGTAGGAGGGCGCTTCGTTAATGGCAACATCTCACTTACCTTCCTGTTCGTCTCCTCAGCCATTATTCTTTTTATTAGAGGCTCACAGGTTCTTCCCTGGCATAAACCCATTCCAGCACGGGTTAACCTTTTAACTTCATTAGCTGTCCTGAGATTAAATCTTCTAATGGTGTCTCTTACTTCCTGCTCAGTAAGCTCTTCACACCGGCAGACTATGATATCTTTCTTTTTCTCCATGGTTCCTTTGTTCCAGCCGCTTAGCCTGGTGCCAGAGTCTAGGTCCTACTCCGTTTTTATCATAGTTGCCAGCATATCCTCATCGAGCTCGATTCCCAAGCCGGGCTTTGAGGACAATAGCGCCCGCCCATCCTTTAACTCTATGCCTCCCTTACAAGGGTCAGCATCAAACCACAGATGGCCTTCGGCATCTACCGGATAAGGGTTCTTGATAGTGGCCGCTAGATGACAACTGGCAGTATCTCCCAGTTTAGTAAACGGCATTGTGTCTACACTTATACCTATTGATGCCGCCTCAGCAATGTTTATAACCTTACGAGATAGCCAGAAGCCTCCTATGCGGTTTATTTTCAAGACAATTCTGTCGGCAGCATCATTTTTGGCTATTTCAAACATTGCCTCAGGTGAAAGCACAGACTCATCCAGAATTATGGGAACTTTAAGAGACTTTCGGAGAAAACTATGTCCAGAAATATCCAGGTAATGGAGAGGCTGTTCCAGTGAAAGATTTGGGTAGAACTTAGTAGTAGTTATGTCCTCAATTATGTTTACTGCCGTCTTGGCGTTTCTCCAACTCTGATTGGCATCAGCATCAATATAGACATCAGGGGGAACAACTTCCAAGACAGCAATCAGTTTATCCTTCTCTTTCCTGAGGTTCTCTGCGCTCCAGCCCTCCGTGAGGACAATATCTCCAACCTTTATCTTTAAGCCACGAAACCCTTGCTTAACATATTCCCGACATGCTTTAGCCTTCTCCTCCGGCGTATCTTCATACAGGTTGGTTAATAATTCAAACTCAGTGCGATAGTCACCTCCCAGAATCTCATATACCGGGCGGTTCTGTGCCTTGCCAATTATGTCATACAAAGCCATATCAATAGCCGCCCGTGCCGAATGACACCCCGGCGCATCTGCCGCAGTAACTCTATCCATAAGGCAATGGGCATTAACCACATTGAAAGGGTCTTCACCTACCAGCAATTGCTGGTAGGATTCCAGCAGTTGCATCATGCCTTCCTGGGTTTCATTAAAATACCAGGTTATAGTAGTAGCTTCCCCAAGTCCTGAGATTCCTTCTGAGGTATTGACTCGAATAATAATTGAAGAGACTCCGGATGCCCAGACAGATGATGCCTGGTCCTCTTCCCTATACCCTGCCTTTACCGGATGCCGAACCAGAGGAAACCTATCTATGCTTCTTATCTTCACTGTTAGTGCCCCCCTTTGATGTGGATATTCCTGAGAGCGTGTCAAGTTTTTGGCTCAACTTCACGAGCATATTGGGAAGATTGTGCCCAGACTGAGAATATGCCACAACACATCCCCCGATTCCTGTTTTGGATGTAACCAGGAAAGACTTACATTGCTTGCCAGGTAGCTATTTCAGCTTTCCCAGTTTCCTGAGTTCTGCCCTCAATGCTTCCTTCAGCTCCGGAGACACTTCAGCCGTGGGCATCAGTGCCTCTCCTACATCAAATCCCAGCATCTTAAGGCCTTCCTTGAGCAGCTGCATATCGTGTCTGGCAGATAAGACACTGGCAAGCCCGAATATAGACAGTTGCTTTTTCCTGGCGTCCTCTAATTTCCCACTTCGGAAGTACTCATATATTGCCACTACCTCGGCAGGTATGATGTTCCCAATGGTACATACACTGCCATCAGCACCGAGACAAAGAGCCGGGAAAATCTTGGTTTCATACCCTTCAAAAACTGTAATCCCCCCACCAGTTAACCTAACAATCTCTGCCGTATGGTCTATATCCAGGTGGGTGTCCTTTATTCCTTGAATATAGCCATCTTTAGCAAGACGGGCTACGGTTTCTGGTTCTATATCAGCCCCATATTGCCCCGGCCAATTGTAAGCAAACACCGGGATATTGACTGCCTCAGCAATTGCTTTGTAATGCTGGTATAGTGTCTCCTGCGTTGGCTTAGGATAATGGGGAAGGAAAGCGACAGCACCATCTGCTCCAGCATCCTCGGCATACTTACTTAACTCAATAGCAATGCTGGTGCTGTTGTGCCCGGTGCCAGCCAATAATGGCACCTGTCCTTTAGCAGCTTGCACTCCTATATCTATTATCTCTTTTCTCTGTTTCATGTTCATCAGAGAAGATTCGCCGGTACTTCCGGCAACAAAAATCCCGTGAACACCCTCATCGATTAAATGCTGGATGAATTTTTTAGTTTTCTCCCGGTCAATTTCCCCTTCAGAGTTAAAGACAGTAATCACTGGTGGTACAATTCCTCGCAGTTTTTTTACCTCTTTCATTTTTACCTCCTGTTATCCTTATGAGTTTTCCTTGGCGTTTGCATGAAAGCACCAGTTTCGTTTAATGTGCCATCACCTCCCACAGACACCACCAGTTCGTAGCTCTTCCTAGCTACTGATTTGGCAAGCTCAATTGCATGCCCTGACACTCCTGTTAAATCATGTTCGAAATATCTGCCGATGCTTTTCAGCAGTCCCATGATTTGTGACCATTTCTTGGCCCTCCTTCCGGCATCGGCAATTGGATTCATAATCAATTTTGCATACGCCAAGGCACTATCCTCCTGAAGGGAGATTATTCACGCCTATTTTTTGCTCCTGTGCTTCAGGCATTATAACATATTATGCTTCAACAGAGTTTGCGCCATTAGAAGAAAACAAACAATAAAGCTAGCACTCTGGCAGATTACCAGCACTTCAAACAACACCATTTGAGAGCCAATATCAGATTGTGGTCTAATTAGAATTCTACTTCAGTACCTATTTTTGCCTGGATCGCTTTATCATAAACCAGTTTGGCAGTGGCCACATCCTGAATGGCTAAGCCGTTAGATTTAAATAGTGTGATTTCTTTGTCATCAGCCCTGGACGGTCTCTTGCCGATGATAATCTCTCCCAGCTCAGCATACAAATGTGATTTGCCTATTACTCCCTGGCGAATGGGAATCATAATGTCACCGGCCTCATTCAAACAGCCTTCGTAAGAGTCAGCTATAATTTTTGACCTCTCAATGATAGCCGTATCCAGCTCACGAGCATTTGGTGTATGACTTCCGACACTATTTATGTGTGTTCCTGTCCTGACCTTGTTGCCATCAAATATCGGTATGGGGGATGTTGTTGCCGTACAGATGATGTCTGCCTCCTCCAAAACATGCTCTGGTGAATCAGCCTTTACAATTTCCAGGTTAAGCTTTATGCTCATCTCTTTTATGAACTTGGTAACTGCCTCTTCAGCAATATCGTATATATAAGCTTTGGTGATGTTTCTGGCAACGGCTATAGCCCACAACTGTGTCTTACCCTGCACCCCGGCACCGAATATTCCAACCTTCTGGTCTTTGTCAGCACGGGCAAGATATTTGGTAGCTACACCGCTGGCAGCACCAGTCCGGACTGCGGTAAGATATTCACCATCCATAATACAGATTACATCACCGGTTTCAGGGTCTTGAAGAAGCACTTTACCCATGATGGTAGGCATGTTATGTTTCACCGGATTGTTCTTATAACTGGTCACGACTTTGCAAGCGAGTGCCCCCATCCCCTTGAGGTATGCCGGCATATATAGAGCCAAGCCATCGGGCGGGGTGATATTTATCCGAAGTGGCATGACCGCCGTGCCTGAGGCTAGCTCAGCAAATGCCTTTTCTGTTACCTCCATGCAGTCAGACATATCAAGTACTTTCACTACGTCACTTCCAGTCAATAGAAGCATAGGTACCTCCTTTAATAGCAGGCTTGTTATCGCCTGTTGGCTGTAATAATTGTTTTGGAAGCCCTACTAGCATTAAAAAATGGGCTTTTTCCACTATACCTCAAAAGGCATCATTAGGCTACCTCGTGCTGAGTAACGGTGTTCCTCTGCGATGCGGCTCCGAAGACAATTGATTTACTGCACCAACTCTATGACATGCCTACTTACTGCTATGATAGCTGTCAAGACAGAGAATTTAGGGAGTATCCTGATGCAAAGCGGATTACCAATTTAGCAGTAAAAGGCATGAGAAAACTTACTGAAAGGATGCAGGAAGTGGTGGGCTTTGAGATAACGGATGATATGTTATGGGAAGTACTAGATGCTAGAAAAGATTAGAAGTATTTAAGACGATGCTCTGAAGAAGCGAGCCTAAATTCTCCCTAATTCGTGGGGAACGTAAGTATGCCTTTATATAGGGAGGTTGTTATAATGTTTCATAAATTTAGATGTTCAGTCGTAGCAACTACTCCGCCACATTAATCCATAGACGGAGCGGCTCCAAACAAGGCTCAGCTTCCTCATTTTTATACAGCAAAAACTCTACTTTCTGGTTCTCGCCAGCTACGTCAGCTACAAAGCTTATCTCACCCTCCCACTTTTCATTATGCTCAAGCACAATTGGCTCTATCTCGTTATTCTTCACTCCATTTATCCTCGCCTCCACCCGATAGCTCACCGCCTCATACTCATGGTTAACAATGCACACCATGATTCTGCTTTCTTTTCCCACCTTTAGATCTCTTGGATAGCTTGCAGCTTTACCCTCTGGTCCCAGGATATAGAACTGGGTATACCTCTCCGCAACCTTAGGTGTAGCTATAACATACCCCGTCACCCCCAGCGCACCCAATATAGCAAGCACCAGAATGATAGATAGCACCTTGTCCCAAGCACTTCCGCCCCAACCTGGTAACCGTAAATGAAATCTAATGGAAAAGCGCTCTTCCTCTACGAGCTTCCTTCGCCTGAGCCAGGCAATAACTGACATAATAAATACAAAAGAAGCTACAGAATAGAGGATAGACTCTAGCTTTATGCCCCATGGCATATAGTTAAGAATGAGCCCTATGAGTGGCACTACAGCTATGCTTAAACCAAAGCTAAGGACCACCCTCTCAAGGATACTTGGTTCCTCCTTCTTAACGAAAAAGGCCGCCATCAGCACATAACCGGGAAAGAAAAGCACAAACGGAAGTCCTAGGATAATCCGCAGAACGTTGGATGGCAAGAAGACAATAACAATAATCAAAAGGAAAGCCAGCAGGTTCAGTAGTAAAAGCTCATTCTTTATTCCAATCTTCAATGAAGGTGCTCTCCCCGGCTGTTCGACTTTACCTCAGAATTAAAGTATAATGCTAACTAACAACACGCAAGACGTAGATAGCGTTTATAGGGGGTAGTGAAAGTTAGCACGATATAACATCACCTCGGCTTTGTCTCATAGTGTTATTGACGTAATAGAATACAGCAAACATAATAGCATACAGCAGCGATAATAGTATAGCGATAGTAACAATAATTGGCACAAAACGAAACCAAGTAACGCTGCTCAGATGATGGGTAACTGCTCAAGGAGTAGAAGAACAAACTCGAATGCTCCTCTCATTGGAAATACCCACTTTATGGGTCATATTACCTGTTCATCAACACTCAACTTGGATAGCACATGAATTGGCAGAATGTTCGCAGAATCCTCAAATCTGACTATTTGATACTGCTACCAGTAGTGGCACTGGCATTTTACATTGCGTTCATTCCTCACCTCAATTATCCCTATCCGGTGCATTTGGATGAGTGGACCCACTTGGCATGTTCAAATCAGATAATAGAGCAGGCCAGTGTGGTAGGCCTTACTGACCCCTTTTCCGGTGGAGCGCCAATAGAAAATCAGGAGCTGGAAGTTGGCTTCCATCTATTCTGGGCCATTTTCCACCAGATTAGCGGTATCTCCTGGCTCTTTATCTTCAGGTATTTTCCTAGTATTATCTTTATAATCACAGTGCTATCAGTTTATGTCCTGGCCCAGAGGCAAGGATTCGGCTGGCAAGCAGCCCTCTTCACTTGTCTAATAACAACCACAGTAGGCATCCTGGGGCCCGCCTTTATGGTACCAGTAGCTATGGGATTGCTCTTTATCCCCCTCTCCATCTTTCTGGTCTTCAATTTTAGAACTGTCCGGTCTTACCTGGTGCTATTTATCTTTATGTGCTTCCTACTTACCCTGCACGGGGCAACGGCGGTAGGGCTAGTCATCATCCTTATCCCCTACATCCTACTCAATCTGAAAGGAAACTTCAGGCACAGCCTGGGGATAACACTAGCCCTGGCCATTCCTGTTGGAGTCTCCTTACCTTGGATATTTGATACATTATTGCCCGCGGCAAAGTCACTGTTCAGCCCGGTGCCCATTTTGCCATTTGTAGACATACCACAGGTCATACAGACCTATGGTTATCTGCCCATCCTACTTGGTATTTTGGGCACCTTCCTGCTGGCGATGAAGGGTACCAAGGAAAGCTACGGCCTGGTATCAGGCTTATTGGCCCTGTTGCTGATGCTCACTGCCTTCTTTACATTCCACTACGGGATACCGATAGTATATTACCGGGGGTTAGTGTACGTGATGTTGATGATGGGCATTGTTGGCGGAGCTGGCTTAACAGGGGTGAAGAATCTCAGGCTGCCAGCAAAGCTCAGTACCCGACTAAAGGTTCCTCTTATTACACGAAATATGGGCAATATCTTGTGCTTGGTTCTCATCGGTCTAACGCTATATATAGCTATCCCAGACCGCCAAAATACCTCATACTACCACATGATTGATGAGGAAGATTACCAAGCATTTACCTCCACGTTAGTCTCCTTGTTTTGAAATAAATTCAGCCGCCTCCCTTAGGTTTGAGGTGGCAGACTTGGCACTTCATTCTACCAAGAAGTACGGTTCTCCTTCCACTACTTTTCCCAGCCTTAACGCCAGCCAACCCATCTTCTTTCCCAGTTCCTTCAGCTTCTCGTTAAGTTGCTTCACATGTCTCCCATTGTCCATATCAGATGAGGTTCCATCTTATATCTCAGGTAGCAATTAGTTATTATAACGGATAAAGTGACAAATGTCAATAGGTATGCCAACATATGTCAACTGGCAAATCAGCTACTTTTTACATGCTCCAACTTTTCCCCTAACCTGTCCCACCCTTGCTGCCAGAAGCTGCGTTTAAGATTACCCCACCTCACACAGCACCTGCAATAATATACGATTGTTGTCTTCACGTCAACAAGCAGAGGTCATAATAGTGGCTCAAACCTTTGCCTTCCTTGGGATGGCCATGTTCCTCGAGAAGCATTAGAGCCGACCGTTGTTGACAAACCAATTGATCTGCCTAATGCCAACTGGAACAACTACGGATCAGGCAAGTATCGTTACTCCTGCTAGCTACGGCACAAATACAGTGGTGCTGGTCCGAAGGGCATGGGAAGGTATTTGCAACCGACAGGTGAGATTAATCCGTTTGAAAGCCATAAAGCAGCCGAAAAAAGGGCTGAGGATTGAGACACATTTGACCAAGAATAAGGCAGGCGACGGCACCAAGCGAAAGCCAAACCGAGACTTTGGAGAGATTGGCAGAATTTCTAGCGAACGCAGCCAGAGCTTGGGAAGAAGGAACCCAGGAGCAAAAGAATAGGATGGCAAACGTGCTCTTCGAGCAAATCTGGATGGTGGACAATAAGGTAACCGAGGTCAAACCGAGATATGAATTAAGACCATTCTTCAAGCTAAACTATGAGGAATTTGTCAACAAAATATTGAAGTGGCGACCCCGGTGGGATTTGAACCCACGATCTCCACCGTGACAGGGTGGCATGTTAGTCCGCTACACCACGGGGCCATTAAGCTTATTTAGCTTTTTTAAAGATAATTGAAGAGTTATAGGTAGGTCTTCCCCTTGACAGAGTCTATCAGGAAGCGATATATTGTGTCAAGCTAATTTGTAGCTGAATCGTTATCAACTTCGTTTCCTAATATAGGCCTGTTATCATAACTATACTCTAGTTCAGATAGAGTGAAACTAGTTGAGACTGTACTTAGGTTAAGAGAAGAATATCCTAGGAGGTATCACTAATCATATGAAGGAGTACATTGACTTGACAAAAACCGAGGTCAGGGTTAATATCTTGAGTGACCGTTTTGTCAAAAGCGGCTGAAACATTACAGAAGTCATATCCGTCATTCTATTTATTGCTGACATGTACTGTACCCTCATAAGAGGCGATGCGTCACTAAGTCACTAGATGAATACACTATCCTGATATTGACGTAGCCTATGGCCATATATCGGTTTTGTAAATATCACTGAAAGGGGGATACAAAAGATGGCTGGACCTTTAGATGGGATTAAGGTGGTGGAAATAACCATGTTTCAGCAGGGACCGGTGGCTGGGATGAGGCTGGGAGATTTAGGTGCCGATGTCATTAAGGTGGAGCCTAAAACTGGAGACCCGGCAAGAGGGATGATGAGGATTATTGGCGCCGATACTGGTTTGAAAGGGCGAAACTACTACTTTGAAAGTAATAATCGGAACAAGAGAAGCATTGTCCTGGATTTGAACACTGAAAAGGGAAAGGAGATATTTTTCGAGCTGATTAAGCGAGCTGATGTTTTCTTGACCAATATGAGCATAAATGCTCCTAAGAGAATGGGGATTGATTACGAGGCGTTGTCAGCTATAAATCCACGTCTAATCTATGCTCATGCTTCTGGCTGGGGACGAGAAGGCCCTGATGCCAATGTGCTTTCTTTTGATTATACTGGAATAGCCAGGTCTGGAACCATGATGATGTGTGGCGAACGGGGTGGTCCGCCGGCAACTCTTATACCGGGAATGGGTGATGAGCAAGGCGGGCTCATATGTGCTTGGGCAGTGACTGCTGCTCTCTATGCCAGGGAGAAGACGGGTAAGGGGCAGCTGGTAGATTCATCTTTAATGGGCTCCCTGATTGCTTTGCACGGGGTCAACTTTGCTGCTCCCGGGGTTTTGGGACAGGAATTCCCAAGGTTCATTAGAGCTGAAGCCGGTAATCCAATTTATAACCACTATAAGTGTAAGGATGACAAATGGATTGTCATTGCTCATCTTCAGCCGGATAGATACTGGCCCAATGTGTGTAAGGCAATGGGCTTAGAAGAACTGGAGCATGACCCAAGGTTCAACACCATAGAGGCTAGACATGATCACGGGAAAGAACTGGTGGCTATCTTAGATGAGAGGTTTGCTACCAAAACAAGAGACGAATGGATGGAGATTTGCAAGAAGGAGAACGTAATCTATACCCCCGTTCAGTCATCTAGTGAGGTGTTTAACGACCCTCAAGCATTAGCTAATGATTATATTATCGATGTTGACCACCCAGTGTGGGGCAAGATAAAGATGCTTGGTTTCCCCTGGACGTTCCATGAAACCCCGGCCTCAGTCAAGCGGGAAGGGCCTGAACTTGGTCAACATACCGAGGAGATATTATTGGAGCTGGATTATAGCTGGGATGACATCACCAAGCTGAAGGAGGAGGAGGTAATAATCTAAATCCATTGATTTTCCAAGCCCCTACCCAAAAGCTCAGAAATTTGGTTTGATTTAGCCGTTTGGCTTTTAATGAAAGATTGAGGAGGTCCAATGATAAGGGAATTCGAATATTTGGCTCTTAAAACAGTCAAGGAAGCCCTTTCCTTGCTTTCACAGTACAAGGAAGAGGCCAAGATAATTGCTGGAGGGCAATCATTACTGGTTATCATGAAGCAAGGATTGCTGGCTACCGAGTATCTGATTGATATCAAGGGTATATCGGCTCTGGACTATATTAACTACGATGAAGGGAAAGGCTTGAAAATCGGGGCGTTGACCATACATCGTGCCATAGAGAGGTCACCAATCATCCAGAAGCATTTCAGAGTACTCAGTGAGATGGAGGGAAACCTGGCCTCAATCCAGACCCGAAACTGGGGCACAATCGGGGGCAACCTTTGTCACGGTGACCCTGCCGGTGACCCTGCTCCAGTTTTCATTGTGTTAAATGCAAAGTTGAAGTTGGCCAGCCTAGGTGGGGAGAGAATCATCAGCATGGAAGAATTTTCCAAAGATTATCTTGAGGTGGCACTTAAGCCTGACGAAATGCTTACCGAAATTCAGGTGCCCACCCCACCACCTCACACCGGCATTGCTTACGAGAAGCTCACGGTGATGAAAGGGGATATCGGAATCATCGGGGCCGCAGTATCAATCACCTTGAGCCCAGGGGATGGCATTTGTGAGGATATTCAAATAGCACTCAGCAACGCTGCTTCCGTCCCCCTGAGGGTCAGGGAGGCAGAAAGCCGACTGAAAGGAAAGGTGCTCAACGACGACCTACTTATTGAGGCTGGTGAAATAGCCTCAACGGAAGCTAAGCCCCTCTCCGACGTTCACGGTTCAGCAGAATACAGGAGGGAGATGGTGAAGGTCTTCGTGAGGCGAGTGGCAACAAAGGCTCTAGAGAGAGCTAGGGCAGAGTAATTTCCCCAAGGAGGTATCACATGAAGGGTGAACCAAAGGAATTAAAGTTGACGGTTAATGGGAAACCTTGCGAGCTAAAGGTAAAGCCAAAGACCTTACTCGTAGAACTTTTGAGGGATGAACTAAAGCTAACAGGGACCAAGAGGGGCTGCCTCGTCAGTGCCTGTGGTGCCTGCACCGTTATTATTGATGGCAAGGCAGTTAAGTCCTGCTCCATGCTGGCATTGCAGGCCAACGGCCATGAAGTTACCACCATTGAAGGAGTGGCTGACGGAGATAAGCTCCACCCTATCCAGGAAGCGTTTGTCAGTCACGGTGCTATAGAATGTGGCTTCTGCACCCCGGGGAGGGTGATGTCAGCCAAGGCACTGCTTGATGAAAATCCTAACCCGACTCGGGAAGAGGTAAGAGAGGCAATGCAGGGTAACCTGTGTGCTGATGAAGGTTATGTCAAGTACATTGAGGGTGTAGAAATAGCCGCTAAAAAGATGCGAGAAGGAGAATAGCAGAGATGGCAGAGACACAACCAACTGTTGGAGAATATTCAATCATAGGAAAACCACTACCCCGAGTGGATGCCAGAGCCAAGGTTACTGGTGAGGCAAAGTATGCTGCTGATATTGAAGCCCCAAGTATGCTATGGGGCAAGGTCAAGAGAAGCCCTTATGCTCACGCCAGGATACTTAGTATTGATACCAGCAAGGCTGAGAAGATGCCCGGAGTAAAGGCAGTGATTACCGGTAAGGACTTCAATGGTTATAAATGGGGCTGGAGCCGACCGACCCGGGATGAGGAGCCTTTAGCAACAACAACGGTGCGGTATTTGTATGAGGGGGTGGCAGCAGTAGCCGCTATTGATGAGGATACAGCAGAGGAGGCCTGTGAACTCATTGAGGTAGAGTATGAACCGCTCCCTGCCGTCTTTGACCCCTTCGAGGCAATGCAAGAAGGGGCTCCCCTGGTTCATGAGAACCGGCCGGGAAACATTTGTGTTGAGTATCACTGGAACTTTGGTGATGTGGAGAAAGCTTTTGCTGAATCGTATCTTGTCCGGGAGGATACCTTTAAGACTCCCAGGATGGCTAAAGGATATATAGAACCACCGGCAATATTGGCCTACTGGCCTGATTCCAACCATCTAACCGTGCAGGCGGCCAAGGGAAGTCCCTATTTCCCTTATAGAATTCTAGCCAATTGCTTTAAATTGCCTCTCAGTAATGTGCGAATAATACAGCCTTTTATCGGCTGCGACTTTGGTGGCACTAAGAATGACATGGTGAACTGTGATTTCTCGGCTCCTATGCTAGCCAAGAAGACTGGTAGACCAGTGAAGTTTGTGTACACCCAATTTGAGGAACTCACCACCTGCCTGCGGCGCCATCCCATGTGGGTTACTATTAAGACAGGGGTTACCAAGGACGGCTTATTAACAGCGATTCACAACAAAATTATCTCTGACGGGGGTGCTTATACCCGCATGAGCCCACTCTCCAACTTCCTCACTGGGATTTGTATGGGTCTGCCCTACCATCTGCCTAATTTCAAACACGATATTGCTTGCTATTTCACCAACAACCCCAGTTCGGCAGCGATGAGAGGGCATGGAATATACCATACCCGGTTTGCTGGCGATGTTCAGATGGATATGATAGCCAAGGAACTGGGTCTAGACCCGGTGGAGATGAGGCTGAAAAACGCCATTGAAAACCCTGAGCCGGGTAAGATTTACGAGACAATCAACCAATTGCACGTGGCGACTTGCGGCGTGAAGGAATGCATTGAAAAGGTCGCCAAGGGTATAAACTGGGAAGAAAGAGGGGGGAAGGCTAAAAAGGTTGAAGGTGATAAGGCTTATGGCATAGGCTTTGCCGCCGCAACATATCTCAGCGGGACGAAGCTCAGCGCCCACAATGCCTGTGCTGCCATCATAAGAGTATGTGAAGACGGTAGCGTTAACTTTCTCACCGGGGCTAGCGATGTGGGGCAGGGGTCAGATACCGTGGGCTGTGCTATTGTTGCTGAGGTACTCGGCATCACGCTGGATGACATAGATATCAAGAGAGTGGACAGTGCCCATACCCCAGTTGACCCTGGTAGTTATGGAAGTCGGGTCACCGTGCTTGCCGGTGCTGCTGCTAAAAACGCCGCTGAGGATGCTAAACGCCAGCTCCTTGAGGTGGCAGCTCAACAATTTGGCGTAAAGCCAGAAGAGGTGGATATTAGGGATAAGAACGTTTTTGTTAAGTCAAATCCCGAGAAGAGTATGCCTTGGCTCAAGCTAGTCAGGATTGCCTGCTATGAGACACCGGGCAAGGTCATTATCGGCCGCGGCTATTCAACTCAAGGAATAAAAGTGTACGGCCTGGCCGATTTTAGCAAAGGCGTGGGAGACATCGGGACCAATTATAGCTTCACTGCCCAGGCAAGCGAAGTGGAGGTGGATGTGGAGACAGGAGTAGTAAAATGCACCGATAATAGCGTAATAGCTCACGACTGCGGCTTCCCGCTAAATCCTCCAGCCGTTGAGACCCAAGTTCAGGGTGGAGCCTATCACCAGGGGGTTGCTACAGCCCTATATGAGGAATTCAAGATGGATAAAGGGTCAACCCTTAATCCTAATCTTGTGGACTACCAGCGGCCTCGTGCTTACGAAGCACCAATGACCAAAGTGGAACATGTGATAACCAATGACCCCTATGGCCCCTTTGGTGCTAAGGAGGCCAGCGAAGGGAGCGTTTGCAGTGCTCCACCGGCAATCATCAGCGCTATTCATGACGCTGCCGGGGTATGGATTAAGGATCTGCCGGCACAGCCGGAGAAGGTCTTCTGGGCACTGAAGGAAAAGAGGGAGAAGGAGAAAAAAGGGAAGTAAAGATTCTCATAGCCAGCAGGAATCTAAGTTAAGAGATTGGGGCTAACAGATAGATTTAAGGGGTTGCACTTCCTAAATGCAGCCCCTTCTTCTTAGTGAAGCTCCGCAGGGGAGCAAACCGGGCAACTTTCGTTTCTTTTTATGTCGTAAACCCGAAACTTCATATTGCTACCATTAAATGATAGTAACCTGCCAGCTAATGATGGGCTATGGCCGATGATTAGTTTAATAGTCTCTAAGGCCTGTATGTTTGCTATCAATGGAGGAACTACCCCCAGAACCCCAAGTCCCTTCACTCCTTCGGGATGAATACAGGCTAAGCAAGGGGTTTTACCAGGGATTATGGTGGTAACCATACCCCTTAAGCGTGAAACACCACCATAAATGTAGGGCGTCTTCTGCTTGACACAGGCTGAATTTACCACAAGCCGGCTGGCTAAATTATCCAAGCCATCCACTACTACCTGAGCCTCGTTGATAATGCTGAAGACATTCTCCTCTGTTATCTTGACGAAGATAGGAATAATTTCTATTGTAGGATTTAACTTGGACAATTTTCTTTGAGCAGCCACTACCTTCTTCTCTCCTATATCTTCCTCCCAATAGAGAACCTGCCGGTTCAAATCGGACAATTCCACGGCGTCAAAATCAACAATGGTGATATGTCCCACACCAGCAGCAGCTAGATAAGTTGCTGAAGCACAGCCCAGCCCACCTATGCCAGCAACCACGATATGAGAGCTTTTTAAATTTCTTTGCCCCTCCTCCCCAAAATCGGGAATTACCAGCTGCCGATTGTATCTGATACGTTCGTTTTGGTCCAGCATCTTTGCACTCCGGTATCCCTTAACCATCCCAGCGCCAGAGTATTTTAAGCCTCACCTCGTCGTCATCTTTCAGTTTTGTGTTAAGTCCCTGAGGTAGAGCCATACAATTTTTCTCATTAACCAAGACATCATAGTCAAAATCCAGGTCATTAGTGCTGGGGTCAATTAGCTCAAAATCAACATTCGCTTGCTGATAGCAATGTGTTAGTCCGTTAAGCAATGCCGCTAATGTCTCGCCTTCCACCTCCATTTCAATAATTCCTTTTTGCCGAGCCTCTGGCCAAGGTGCATACAGCCAAGGCATAATAATGTTAAGCAGTCCTTCCCGAGTCACTTCCTTGGTAGGGTTAACTATAATTATCAATTCTGAAAAACCTGGCATTATGGCTAATTTCATGACTACCTCCACTACACCGCTAAAAATGATTGCCTTCCCAAAATAGGTGAGGTAAAATGTATCCGAACACCAATAGAGTTTGGGTAACATCTCAAGGAGCTAGACATCTATCCAAGACTATCTCCTTTTAAGTATCTCTAGCTGAAATTATGCTTGACTTTTGCAAGGCTTGTCAACATATTCAGCCCCAGAACTCGACTTTCGTAGATTACAAAATGCCTTTTTAGTAAATAGAACAACTTTAACCACAGGGGGTAACCAATGGAAGCTAATCACTCACATAAAGGCACTGCAAAGTATATTTCGGGGGAAGTGCATCCCTTTGACCAGAAGAATGAAGTGTTCAAAAGGGCCAGGTGGGACCCAACTCTCCGAGCTGATGCCGAAAGGTTCTATAGCACCGTTTATCCCAAAAATAAGAAGGGGTACATGCTTAAAGATTTAGCCCTACGGCATGCTGCCTGGTATATTGAAGATGCCTTCGCTCACGGCTGCCGCATCCATGACTCAGGGCTTTTTTCCTGGGAAACTAAAACTCAGGATGCCAGCTGTATGCCTGCAGATGCAAAACTGGAGATACATGACACCAATAAAATATCACAGGACATCAAAAAAGTAGCTAAACTTTTCGGTGCCTCTCTGGTAGGAATAACTGAGCTAGATAGACGATGGATATATTCTCATACTTTTAACTCTGTTACTCATGAATACCAGAAATTAGAGGTGCCCGAGAAGTACCAATACGCCGTAGTCATGGCATTTGAAATGGACCACACCCTGGTGGGAACATCTCCTACCTGGTTGGCTGAAGGTACCGAGGGGGTAGAGTATTCAAGAATGCCATTTGCCACTAGTATGTTAGCCCAGTTTATCCGTGACCTGGGTTACAAGGCTATACCCTGTGGCAATGATACGGCTCTGAGCATTCCTCTGGCTATTGATGCTGGCCTGGGTGAACTGGCAAGGAACGGACTACTGATTACCGAGGAGTTTGGGCCAAGGCTCAGAATAGCTAAGGTTTTGACAGACTTACCCCTGGCCCCTGATAAACCTGCTGACTTCGGCGTAACCAGATTCTGTGAAGTTTGCCAGAAATGTGCTCAAAACTGCCCGAGTCAGGCTATCATGCATGGTGAAAGAACAACCAAACCTCACAACATTTCTAACGCTGCTGGCGAGCTAAAATGGCCAATAAACGCCGAAAAGTGCTTTGCTTTCTGGGCTCGCAATAATGGTTCCTGCATGAATTGCATCAGGGTCTGTCCTTTTAATAAGCCAGGAGGCTGGTTACATGATATTGTGAGGTGGCTGGTGAAAGATACCCCTCGGCTGGACTCCCTCCTAGTTAAGATGGACGACCTCTTTGGCTATGGTAAGCAAATAAAACCTGACTTCTGGAGTGAGTAGTAGACCTCAGTTTATGAAGAAGTTGCCAGGCTGAAAAATTAACTGGCTTTTAAGGGCTCTTCTTGACAAGGTGGTGGGCAGTGGAGTAATCTCTTTAAGGTGTCTGAAAAAGTTAAGCGATTTTTAAGCGTTTCCTCCACTTGACAAGGGGAAGTTTTAGTGCTATAAAGTGTTAGCACCGAGGGAAGCAGCGTAATTATGGCAGCTTATATTGTCCGCAGAGTGATACAGACGGTCTTTGTCGTTTTTATAGTCTCCTTCATCGCTTTCATGATTATCCACTTGATACCGGGGGACCCGGTTATAACCATGCTCGGCCTCGAGGCAACACAGGAACAGATTGATATACTGAGAGCCGAGCTCTGGCTGGACCGACCAATGATGGTGCAATATGGCCACTGGTTGGGTAACGTTCTTCTTCGCTTTGATTTCGGTAAATCAATAATGTACCGTGAAGATGTGTCCGGCCTGATAGCCAAGCGCTTGCCTATTAGTCTGTATCTAGCTGGATGCGCCCTGCTCATAAGTACTGTTCTAGGCGTAACAGCCGGCATAATCTGTGCCATAAGGCGGGGTGGGCTTCTGGACCAAGTGATTACCGTATGTGCCACTCTAGGGGTAGCTACCCCCCAATTCTGGATAGGAATACTTTTGATTTATGGCGTTGGCCTTAAACTGGGGTGGCTTCCCATCCAGGGCTGGACCTCCCCGCTTGATGATTTCGTGTTGGGCATCAGAAAGAGTATTATGCCCATCTTCTGCCTGTCCATTGTCGGTGTAGCCAGTTTGGCCCGTCAGACGCGGTCGGTTATGCTGGAAGTCATCCAGCAGGATTACATCCGAACCGCCTGGGCCAAGGGTTTGAGAGAGCGGGTGGTGGTATTGAGACATGCCCTGAAGAATGCTCTCATCCCGATAGTCACCCTGCTGGGCCTGCGTCTCCGCATGGTTTTTGGTGGTGCCGTGCTCATTGAGAGCGTATTTAATATTCCTGGTCTAGGCAGGTTTATGGTGCGTTCTATCTTCGTTAGGGACTTTATCAATGTACAGGCCAGTGTCCTGATGATGGCTATCTTCATTGCCTTTGCCAACCTTGCCGTTGATATTTCCTATGCTTATCTTGACCCCAGGATACGGTATGAATAAGAAGTTTTAAGCTATGTCACCAGTGCCAGAAGAAACTGTTGTCAGTGATATACAGGAAGTTCCACCCCACTATAGTGAGTGGCTGATCGTAGGGTTAGTTTGCGGTTATGGTTTGGGGGTGGTGTGGGTCTCCTGAAGCACTAGAAGAATGAAAAAGGAGTGAGAAGGTTATATCTATGTGGGAAGTGTTGGAAAATCTAAAGCAGGTTAAATGTAAAGAATTCAGATGAACCTTTGGTGTAAAACGAAAGGGAGGTTAACATGGGAAACTTACAAAGATTGAGGTTTGCTATTGATACAGGAGGAACCTTTACTGACATAGTTGTTTTGGATGAAGACACAGGAAATTTCCGTATGGAGAAGGTTCCAACCACGCCGAGCAATGTTCTAACAGGATCTTTAAACGCTATTGAAAAAGCAAAGCTAGATTTAGCCAGTGTTGAGAGATTTTTTATTCACGGTTCAACAACAGCAATGAATTGTCTCCTAGAACGAAAGGGGGCAAAGACAGCTTATTTAGCTACAAAAGGATTTCGTGACGTTCCTGAAATCGCCAGATACGACAGGCCTGAATTATATAACATAAAATATAAGAGGCAACCCCCCCCTGTTCCTAGAGACCTCGCCTTTGAGGTTTCAGAGCGGCTGGATTACAAGGGTGAAGTCTTAGTTCCTTTAGATGTTGAGGATGTCAGAAGGGTGACGAGGATATTGAAGAGAAAGAAAGTAGAGTCGGTTGCGGTTTGCTTCCTTCACGCTTTCAAGAATCCTGCTCACGAAAGAAAAGTCAGAGAGATAATCCTTGAGGAATACCCGGAAGCTTCAGTTTCCATCTCATCGGATATAGTCAGCGAACATCGTGAGTATGAAAGAAGTATGACAGCTATCCTTGATGCTTACCTAAAATCAACAATTCAAGCCTGGGTGGGTGACCTAGAGCAAGAGCTCGCTCGGAGAGGGTTCAAGGGACAAGTCATAATAACAAGGTCAGACGGTGGTGGAATGACAAGTGAACTGGCTATGGAGAATCCGATAAACACCCTTCTGTCAGGGCCATCAGGCGGAGTAATAGGAGGGCTATATTATGCCAATAACCTTAACCATAAGAATATAGTTACCATTGATATGGGGGGCACAAGTTGTGATGTGTGTATGATAAGAGATGGCGAAGCTATGATGAAATACGAAGCAAGGATTGGTGATTGGAGAATCCTTATGCCCACCATGAGTATAAATACTATAGGTGCTGGGGGCGGTAGTATTGGATGGATTGATATGGCTGGCGTGTTGCATGTCGGTCCCCAAAGTGCAGGGGCAAGCCCGGGACCGATTTGTTACACTCAAGGAGGGGTAGAGCCAACTGTAACAGATGCTGCTTTGTGTAATGGATATATAGACCCTGGATACTTTTTGGGTGGCGAAATGCCATTG
>Ga0114921_10000070_pt1 | contig 40919 bp, 33 predicted proteins | sample BentaG_FD_87016 | JGI IMG/M metagenome (GOLD analysis project Ga0114921, IMG submission 87016) | Deep subsurface microbial communities from South Atlantic Ocean to uncover new lineages of life (NeLLi) - Benguela_00093 metaG | ecosystem: Environmental > Aquatic > Marine > Oceanic > Sediment ... | reverse complement strand
TGTGGCACCGACGACCTACGCCCAGGCCGACCTCGATGCCCTGCACCGGGTCGCCGACCCCGGACTGTCGGCCGCGGCCACCACCGGGGCCGCCAACATCGTCGACCGGATCCTGGGCATCAACTCGACCCGCGGCGCCAGCCTGGTCGGCGACGGACCGCTGACCGGACCTGCGGTGCAGTTACTATCCCAACAGGGGCCCACCGTGGCGATCGGCGCTGCCCAGCTGTCCGGTTCCGGCGTCTCGGACGGCGGTGCACCCGAGACCGCCGACACCAGCCCCGTGCGCTACACACCCACTGTGGTCGCGGCCCCTTTCGACCCCGCGGTCGGGGCGGCGCTGGCCGGTATGGGCGCCGCCCCCGAATCACCTTCCTATCTCGACCCGTCCCTGGACATCGCACTGAAACAGGACACCGCGGTGGCTCGGCGCCAGGATGGGCTCGCCTCGATGCTGTGGCGCAGCCTCCAGCCCGACACCGTGCCGCGAACCCAGATCCTGATGCCTCCCCTGCTGTGGAATCTGTCAGCCCTGGACGCGCAGTCCGTTCTGACCGCGGTGGCTACCAGCATCCGGGCCGGACTGACGGTTCCACGTCCGCTGGCCGCGCTGATCGAGGAGGCCAACGCGGTGACCGAATCCACTGCACTGCCGTCTGGGCCGCTGGGCAACCCCCGGGGGCGGTTCGACGACGAGGTGGTCTCGGGCATAGCCGCGGTCAACGGCCGGCTCGGGGGCCTGACGGCGGCACTGACCACCGACGAACGCACCGGGCAGACCGGCGGCCAGTACACGGCACCGCTGCGCGAGGATCTACTTCGCGCACTGAGCCTGTCGGTGCCGCCCAACGCCCGCAACGGGTTGGCCCAGCAACGGCTCACCACGGTGGCACGCACCGTGGAGGACTTGTTCACGGCCGTCGCCATCGTCAACCCGGGCGGCTCGTACACCTTGGCGACCGAACGCAGCCCGCTACCGCTGGCACTTCGCAACGACCTGCCGGTGCCGATCCGGGTAAGGCTGGACATCGACGCTCCCCCCGGTATGACCGTGACCGACATGGGTGAGATCGTGCTACCGCCTGGCTTCCTGCCGCTGAAGGTACCGATCGAGGTGCACTTCACCCAGCGGGTGGCAGTGGACGTCACGCTGCGCACCGCCGAGGGCCTGCCGCTGGGTGAGCCGGTTCGGTTGTCGGTGCACTCCAACGCCTACGGCAAGCTGCTCTTCTTCATCACGTTATCCGCCGGCGCAGTCCTGTTCCTGCTGGCGGGCCGGCGGCTGTGGCACCGGTTCCGCGGCCAGCCCGACCGGGCCGATCTCGACCGCCCCGACCCGATCGAGGTGGCGCTGGCATACCGCGATGACGAGGCCGGCCAAGACGCTCCCCGGCGGCGCCCGTGAGTAATCCCGACCGCGCCGAATTGTCGGACTCGGCGGTGGTATCGCGGTCGTGGGGAATGGCCGCGGCCACGCTTGTCAGCAGGCTCACCGGTTTCGTCCGGATCGTGTTTCTCGCGGCGATCCTCGGTGCCGCTCTGTCCAGCGCGTTCACCGTGGCCAACCAATTGCCCAACCTCATAGCCGCGCTGGTCCTCGAGGCGACGTTCACCGCGATCTTCGTGCCGGTCCTCGCGCGCGCCGAGCGTGACGACTCCGACGGCGGCGCCGCGTTCGTCCGGCGCCTGCTCACCCTGGCCACCGCGCTGCTGCTGCTGGTAACCCTGGCCTCGACGCTGGCGGCGCCGCTGCTGGTCGACCTGATGCTGGGTTCGGAACCGCTGGTGAACCGTTCGCTGACCACAGCGTTCGCCTACCTACTGCTTCCGCAGATCATCTTCTACGGACTGTCTTCGGTTTTCATGGCGATCCTGAACACCCGCAACATCTTCGGGCCCCCGGCGTGGGCGCCGGTGGTCAACAATGTCATCGCGATCCTCACCCTGGGGCTGTATGTCCTTGTGCCTGGTGAACTTTCGATCGATCCCGTCGAGATGGGCAACGCGAAGCTGCTGGTGCTCGGCATCGGCACGACCCTGGGTGTAGTGGCCCAGGCCGCAGTGTTGTTCGTCGCTATCCGTGCCCAGCGGATCAGCCTGCGCCCGCTGTGGGGTATCGACGCTCGCCTCAAGAGGTTCGGGATGATGGCACTGGCAATGGTGCTCTACGTCCTCATCAGCCAGATCGGGTTGATTGTCGGTAACCAGATCGCCAGTGCCGCAGCCGCATCCGGTCCCGCCATCTACAACTACACCTGGTTGGTGCTGCAGCTGCCGTTCGGCATCATCGGCGTCACCGTGCTGACCGTCGTGATGCCCCGCCTGTCGCGCAATGCCGCCGCCGACGACGGCCCCGCGGTGCTGGCCGACCTGTCCCTGGCGACCCGGTTGACCATGGTCACGCTGATCCCGATCGTGGCGATGATGACCATCGGTGGCCCGGCGATCGGCAGCGCGCTGTTCGCCTACGGCAACTTCGGCGACGTCGACGCCGGCTATCTCGGCATGGCGATCACCCTGTCGGCGTTCACTCTGATCCCCTATGCGCTGGTTCTGCTGCAGCTGCGGGTGTTCTACGCGCGCCAGGAGCCCTGGACGCCGATCGCGCTGATCCTCGTGATCACGGCGGTGAAGATCGCCGCCTCGCTGGCCGCGCCGCACCTCACCGACGACCACGATCTCGTGGCCGGATACCTGGGCCTGGCCAACGGGCTGGGGTTCTTGGCCGGCGCAACCCTGGGCTACTTCCTACTGCGCGCCCGCCTCGACCCGCCCGACGGGCGACTGCTCGGCTTCGACGTGGTCCGCATCATCCTGGTGACCATCGCTGCGTCGATGGTTGCGGGCCTGACCGCCCACCTCGTCGACACGCTCCTCGGGCTTGAGGAACTGACCAGCAAGTGGGGCGGCGCCGGTTCGCTGCTACGGCTGACGGTGCTCGGCATCATCATGGCGCCGATCATCGTCGCGGTGTTGCTGGGCGCCAGGGTGCCCGACGCGCACGCAGCACTCGCCGCGGTCCGCCGGCGCTTCCTGTCTCGCCCGGCGGCGGCCGCGACACCGGCGCCGCGGCCGCCCGTACGCCCACGCGGCGACAGCAACCTCCCGTACGCTGATCAACGGAATCTGTCCTCGTCTCGCCGGCTTGATTTCACGACGGCGCAGCGGGGACCTTCGGCTGAGGTTGCCGACGACTTGAGGGGGAAAGGATCTGCGGTGAGCGACAAACCCGCCGGTGGTTTCCCCCCGGGCTCAGACAACGCCGGGCCTCCCCAGCCGACCCGCGTCAACCGCCCGTCAGCTGACGACTTTCAGCCCGACGTGCCAGACACTTTCGGGGCGCACGCGAAGCCGGCCTACCCCGGCACTCCGAGTCCGCCGTCGCACGCCGCGGCCCCACCGGCACGTCCGCCCGCCGATTTCGGCACTAACCCGACCCGCGAAGACCCGACCCGCGAACCGCCGGCTTTCGATGCACCCCGGCAACCGCCGATCGAGGGGGCGCTCCCGGCCGAATCCGTCAAGTTGATCCCCGGGGCGATGATCGCCAACAGGCGCTACCGGCTCCTGGTTTTCCACGGCGGTCCAAACCACCTCCAGTTCTGGCAGGCACTCGACACTGCGCTCGACCGCCAGGTGGCGCTGACGTTCGTCAGCCCCGACGGCTCGCTGCCCGAGCGATACGTACAGGAGATCCTGACCCGCACCCAGCGGCTGAGCAGCCTCGACGTGCCCGGCGTGGCGCGCGTGCTCGACGTCGCCAGCACCGGATCCGGCGGCCTGGTGGTCTCCGAGTGGATCCGGGGCGGCTCGCTGGCCGAGGTCGCCGACACCACACCGTCCCCGATCGGCGGCGCCCGGGCAATCCAGTCGCTGGCGGCGGCCGCCGATGCCGCACACCGCAACGGGGTGGCCCTATCCGTGGACCATCCCAGTCGGATCCGTGTCAGCATCGAGGGCGACGTGGCACTGGCGTTCCCGGCCACGATGCCCGACGCCACGCCCGAGGAGGACATTCGCGGTATCGGGGCGGCACTGTATGCGCTGCTGATCGATCGATGGCCGCTGCCCGAATCCGGTGAACGCAGTGGACTCGCGCCCGCCGAACTGGATGCGGCCGGGCAGCCCATCGAACCTCGCGCTTTCGATCGCGATATCCCGTTCCAGATCTCCGCCGCCGCATCGCACGCCGTCCAGGAGGGCGGCGGGATTCGCAGCGCACCCACCCTGCTGAACCTGCTGCAGGCCACGGCGATCGCCGACCGCACAGATCACCTCGCGCCGGTCGAGGTCGCCGCACCCGACACCGGCACCGGCTCCGGCACCGGGGGCTGGCTCCGTACCGCATCCGACCCCGACGCCGAGCAACGCCGGCGCAAATTCCTGATGATCGGACTCGCGGTGGCTGCCGTGGTCGTCGTCGTGGCATTGGTTCTGCTGACGAGCGTGCTCGGCCGGATCTTCGGCGATGTCGGCGACGGTCTCGGTGGCGACGAACTCGGCCTGAATGCACCCTCTTCGTCAGAAAGCGCGGCTCCCATTCGCGACGGTTCGGTCATCGAACCCGTTCGCGCAACAGTATTCTCGCCCGGGGGCGAGGCCGACGCACCCGCGCTGGCCGGGCTCGCGATCGACGGCGACCCGACGACGGTCTGGCCCACCGACACCTACACCGACGCGAAACCCTTCCCTGCCTTCAAGAACGGGGTCGGCCTGATGCTGCAGCTGCCGAAACCCGCCGTTCTCGGCTCGGTCACGATCAACGTCAACAGCACCGGTACCGCCGTGCAGATTCGGTCCTCGCCGACAGCGACGCCGTCGGCCTTGGATGACACGACTGCCCTCACCAAGCCCACGCCGCTGAAGACGGGCTCCACCACCATCGAGGTGGACGACGCGTCGCCGACATCGAACGTGCTGGTGTGGATTTCCACCCTCGGATCGGTAGACGGTGAGAGCCGAGCCGACATCTCGGAAATCACCCTCAAAGCGGCGTCCTGACCTACCGCTGGCCGTACATCCTTGTGCGGCGCAGGTCGGAAGGGCCCGAGAAAATTGGTGTCCCAGGCCACCCCCGGCGCCGATTAGTGTTCGCCTGTGGGGATATTCGGGGGACCGCGGGAGCACACCGGGCTGCTACGCACCGATGCCGAGTTGCTCACCGCGCACATCAGCGGTGACCGGTATGCATTCGAGGAGCTGTTCTACCGCCACCATCGTCAGCTCTACCGGCTGGCCCTACTCACCAGCCGGGACCCCGACGACGCGGCCGATGCGCTGCAGGACGCGCTGTTGGCCGCGCACCGTGCCGCTCGCACATTTCGCAACGACTCCGCAGTCAGCAGTTGGCTATACCGCATCGTCGTCAATGCGTGCCTGGACCGGCTGCGCCGCAACAAATCCCATACCTACGAAGAGTTGGACGAACAGATGTGCCGGGCCGTCGATCCGACTCGGCGGGCGGACACCGCGATGGTGGTGCAGCGCGCCCTGATGCGCCTTCCCGTCGAGCAGCGCGCCGCGGTCGTGGCCGTCGACATGCAGGGGTATTCAGTAGCCGAGACCGCCCGCATCCTGGGGGTGGCAGAGGGCACGGTGAAAAGCAGGTGCTCGCGCGCCCGCAGCAAGCTCGCGACATCGCTGGCCTGCATCGCCGCAGGTGCCACCACCACCGAGTAAGCCCCGTCGGATAACCTCGAAACCATCTTCAGGGGCGACGACCGGGGGCAGCGATGGGCGACGGCGCAGGCCCCCCGCCTGACTCGAGTCCCGATCCCGCTCCCATTGACCTCACCCCCGAACTGCTCGCCGACCTGCAGGCCGGGCTGCTCGACGACGCCACCGCCGCCCGGGTCCGAAGCCGTGCCCGCTCCGATCCCGAGGCGGCACGCACGCTGGCACTACTCCATTCGGTACGGCGCGAACTGGCCCAGCTAGGCCGGGGCGAGGGTGCCGATCAGGCTGCGCCTGACGTGCCGGCCAACGTCACCGCCAGGGTGAGCGCCGCATTGCGCACCGCTCCGGATCCCGGTTCGCCGTCGGCCGGCGGCGGCCACACCGTGTCGCGGCCGCGGCTGACGCGGGCGCAGCGGGCGGGCCTGGTCATCGGAAGCTGCGCGGTGGCGACGGCTGTCGTCCTCGGTGCGCTCGTCCTGACCCACGATCCCGGACCGGCGTTTCCGGCGGGTCCCACCGCAGCCCAGATCACCGTGAACAGGACCGCATCCTCTGATGTTCCCGCGTCTGATTTTCCGTTGTCTGATTCAGAGCTCCGCGCGGCGCTCTCTGAGCAGCAAGATCTGGGTCCCCTCGCCGACCCTCAGCGGCGCGCCTCCTGCCTGGCCGGTCTCGGCTACTCCCCCACCCTGCAGGTGCTCGGTGGCCACGCCGTCGAGATATCGGGCCAGCCGGGCGTGCTGCTGCTCGTTCCCTTCGGCACGCCGGAGCAGATCGGCGCGGTGGTGGTCAAGCCGAGCTGCAACGCCGCGGACACCGGTCTACTCGCCGAAACGGTGCTGACCGCGCCCTGAACTACCCAGCAGCGCCCGGCGACGCGCCGGAGGGATCGACGGGAACACCTCGGCTTACTCTGTTGTTCAGGAAACTGCGGTTGTTCAAACTCTTGCCGCGCGCAGAAAGGCTCCCATGACATCACCCATCGTCCACGACGTCATCGTCGTCGGATCCGGCCCAGCCGGTTACACCGCCGCTGTATACGCCGCCCGCGCCCAGCTCAAACCGTTGGTGTTCGAGGGCACCCAGTTCGGCGGCGCACTCATGACCACGACCGAGGTGGAGAACTATCCCGGCTTCCGCGAAGGCATCACCGGCCCCGAGTTGATGGATGAGATGCGCGAGCAGGCGCTGCGCTTCGGCGCCGACCTCCGCATGGAGGACGTCGACGCCGTCGACCTGGCCGGGCCGGTCAAGACCGTCACCGTCGGCGATGAGACACACCGGGCCCGCGCCGTGATTCTGGCCATGGGTGCCGCCGCCCGGCACCTGGGTGTGCCCGGGGAGGCCGCCCTGCTCGGCATGGGCGTCAGCACCTGCGCCACCTGTGACGGCTTCTTCTTCCGGGACCAGGACATCGCCGTGGTCGGTGGCGGCGACTCGGCGATGGAGGAGGCCACCTTCTTGACCCGGTTCGCCCGCAGTGTCACGCTGATCCACCGTCGCGACGAGTTCCGCGCGTCCAAGATCATGCTCGAGCGGGCCCAGACCAATGAGAAGATCCGGTTCCTGACCAACACCGACGTCACCGGCATCGACGGCGACCCCAAGGTGACCGGTATCCAGCTGCGAAACTCTGCGACCGGCGCGGAATCCACGCTGGCCGTGACGGGTGTCTTCGTCGCTATCGGCCATGACCCCCGCTCCGAGCTGGTGCGCGACCAGGTGGAGCTCGACGCCGCAGGTTACGTGAAAGTGCAGGGCCGCAGCACTTTCACCTCGATCGAGGGCGTGTTCGCCGCAGGCGATCTCGTCGACCACACCTACCGGCAGGCCATCACCGCTGCTGGGAGTGGTTGTGCCGCATCGATCGACGCGGAGCGCTGGCTCGCCGAAACCTCTCACTCCTCAACCGATGACAACGATCTGATAGGAGCACAGCAATGAGCAAGCCGGATGCCGGATCGACGGTAGCGGTCACCGATGATTCGTTCGCCGGGGATGTGCTGGCGAGCAGCACACCGGTGTTGGTGGACTTCTGGGCAACGTGGTGCGGCCCATGCAAAATGGTCGCCCCGGTGCTTGAAGAGATCGCTGCGGAAAAGGCCGGCGCATTGACCGTCGCCAAGATTGACGTTGATGCGAACCCGGCGACCGCCCGCGACTTTCAGGTGGTGTCGATCCCGACAATGATCCTGTTCAAGGATGGTGCGCCGGTCAAGCGAATCGTGGGCGCCAAGGGCAAAGCCGCGCTGCTGCGCGAACTCAGCGACCTGGTCTAGCGCTGCGCTGAAACGGCATTTCACGGTCCGGCGCCGCATTTCAACGCCCTAACGACTGGCTGGAGTTTTCCCGAATCGCGAGTTCGTCTGAGACAATACTGGCTATGTCGAGTCTGCGCCGCGGTGATCGCGGGTGTGCGGTCGCCGAGGTTCGGGCTGCCCTATCCGCCTTGGGCTTGATCGACGATCCCGACGAGGACCTGACCACCGGTAAGCAGATTGCGGCGGACATGTTCGACGGCGAACTCGACCATGCAGTCCGGGCGTTCCAGCAGCACCGCGGCCTGCTGGTGGACGGAATCGTCGGCGAAGCGACCTACCGCGCCCTCCGGGAAGCCTCCTACCGACTCGGCGCACGCACCCTCAATCATCAGTTCGGGGCGCCGATGTACGGCGACGACGTGGCCACCCTTCAAGCCCGCCTTCAGGATCTGGGTTTCTATACCAACTTGGTCGACGGATACTTCGGTCTGCTGACCCACAATGCGCTGATGTCCTACCAACGGGAATACGGGCTGTATCCCGACGGCATCTGCGGACCGGATACGTTGCGCTCCTTGTATTTTCTTGGCTCCCGGGTCACCGGCGGATCTCCACACGCCATCCACGAGGAAGAGCTCGTCCGCAATTCCGGACCCCGCCTGTCGGGCAAGCGGATCATTATCGATCCGGGCCGCGGCGACTGCGATCGCGGTCTGATCATGGACGGTCCGGCCGGGCCCCTCAGCGAAGCAGACGTCCTGTGGGACTTGGCACGTCGCCTCGAGGCCCGCATGACCGCGATTGGGATGGAGACGTTTCTCTCCCGCCCGACCAACCGCGCACCGACCGATGCCGAACGCGCCGCCACTGCCAATTCCGTTGGGGCCGACCTGATGATCAGCCTGCGCTGCGCAACGCAGGCCACCCCGTCCGCCAACGGCGTCGCCTCGTTCCATTTTGGGAATTCACACGGTTCGGTATCCACCATCGGACGCAACCTGGCCGACTTCATTCAGCGAGAAGTGGTGGCGCGTACAGGATTACAGGACAGCCGCGTACACGGCCGGACTTGGGATCTACTCAGACTCACCCGGATGCCCACCGTTCAGGTCGATATCGGCTACATCACCAATGCCGGAGACCGGGAAATGTTGGTCTCGCCGGAATCTCGCGATTCCATCGCCGAGGGCATGCTCGCCGCCATCAAGCGGCTCTATCTCCTGGGCAAGAACGACCGCCCCACCGGTACGTTCACCTTCGCCGAGTTGCTCGCCCACGAGCACTCCGTGGAACAGGCCCGCCGGGCCTAGCGCCCTAGGGGTTCGCCCCCGCCCCGACGGGCTGTTGTAGTTGGGCACTTTGGAGCAATCGCTCCAGCGCGGCCTCGACGTCGGCCTTCCATCCAAGTCCCTGCTCGAGTTCCAGCCGCAGCCGCGGAAAGTAGGTGTGCGGCGACACCACAACGAACCCGACGTCCAGAAGCAGGTCGGTGGCGAGGACGCAGCGCCCGACGGAGCAGTCACCGAGTGCCGCCATCACCGGCGCCGCGTCGGCGGGCACCCGGGCCGGATCGGACAGTTCGGCCACCTCAGGTGATCGGCCGAATGCTTCCAGCGCGCGAACACCGCGGCGGACCAAGTCGCCGACAACCGCGGCGATCAACATCCCGGGCAGCTCCGCACTACCCGGGCCCGACTCGACCCCGAGGGTGGTGAGCAAAACGGCATCGGGACTGACCGGCCCGGTCGGAAACCGTCCGGCCCGGGGCACCACGCGGGGCGGCGCGTAGAACGCGTACCCGAGACAGGGTTCGTCGGTCGGCTCCAGCCCTGGGTCACTGCCCTCGGTCCGGTCGCGGCACTCCTCCACCGCCAACTGTCCGCACGATCCCCACTGGAGCATGACCATCGACAGCCACGCTTCCTTCTCGAACTCCGGATCCGATAGGTGGTCGTCGGTACCCACCGTCGGCGGATCGACCTCCCAGTACACGCAACGCCGCGCATGCTTGGGAAGCTGCTCGAATGCTTCGAGCCGGAGGGGCGTGATTCGCGTGGCCACTACACTCCCGAGTTCTTACGCCGCACAAGAATGCACGGCAGCCCTACCAGAATAGAAGGAGCGGGCCGGCCCGGCGGTGCTTCGTCCCCAAGTGACCCCCTCGCCGCGGTCCGGTGACGAATTCGACTGGGCCACAACGAGTCTCCCCAGAAGGTCCGGCTGAACAGTGAATTCGGGGCCGCCAGTGTCACAGTGACGTAATTCGTCGGTAGGACCGGTCACGGCGACGACGTGTTCATGAGCTCCACAATCCGCTGCAAATCGTCCACCGAGCCGAACTCCACAACGATCTTGCCTTTCCGCTTGCCCAGGCTGACGGTGACCCGGGTATCGAAGGCCGTGGACAACTGCTCGGCGACATCTTGCAGCCCGGGCATCCGGATCGGCTTGCGGCGGGGCGCAGTGGGCGGAGCGCCTCCCTCGCGATTGGCCAGAGTCACGGCCTCCTCCGTCGCGCGCACCGACAGGCCCTCGGCGACTATCCGCGCCGCGAGTTCCTCCTGGAGTTCGGCACCGCCCTCGAGCGCCAGCAGCGCCCGCGCGTGACCCGCCGACAGCACTCCGGCCGCGACCCGCCGCTGCACAGCGATAGGAAGCCGGAGCAAGCGGATCATGTTGGTGATCAGTGGCCGCGAGCGGCCGATACGGGTTGCGAGTTCCTCGTGGGTGACGTCGAACTCCTCGAGCAGCTGTTGATAAGCCGCCGCCTCTTCCAACGGGTTCAGTTGGGCGCGGTGGATGTTCTCCAAGAGCGCATCGCGCAACATGCTGTCATCGGCGGTTTCCCGAACAATCGCGGGGATCGTTGCGACCCCGGCCTGCTGCGCGGCGCGCAGCCGCCGCTCCCCCATGACGAGTTGGTAGCGCGGGGAGTCTCCCCCCTCATCTCCGGGCGCCACTCGCACCACGATCGGCTGCATCAATCCGAACTCGCGGATGGAGTGCACGAGCTCAGCGAGTGCCTCTTCGTCAAACACCTGGCGCGGCTGCCGCGGATTCGGATCGATCTTCGACGGTGCGATCTCCTGGTACACCGCACCGACGGAACTCGCCTCCGGTGCCGGACCTCCCAGGACGACATCGGCGGCCGCCGCGCCCATCCGCGGACCCAGGGTGGCTGGCGCGTCCGGGCCGGCGGGGCCCGTCGGAATCAGCGAGGCCAGACCGCGGCCCAGTCCGCTGCGCTTACGTGCCGCGTTGTTCATCGGTTCCCTCTTCTCTTCGCGCAGATGCGCATCGCGGATGGACTTTTCCCGTACGGAGCCGTCCGGCACCTGCTGGTCCCGTATGCGCTCATCGGGATTGTCCCGGCACGCCTCGCTGCGCCAGTTCCCGGCTCGCATCCAAATAGCTCATCGCGCCGCGCGAGCCGGGGTCGTAGTCGATAATCGTCATCCCGTAGCCCGGAGCCTCGGAGACTTTGACGCTGCGCGGGATGACGGTTCGCAACACTTTGTCCCCGAAATGTGCACGCACGTCGGTCGCTACTTGATCAGCCAGCTTCGTCCTCCCGTCGTACATGGTCAGAACCACGGTCGTCACATCGAGCTTGGGATTGAGATGGGCCTTGACCATTTCGATGTTGCGCAACAGCTGCCCCACCCCCTCGAGGGCGTAGTACTCGCACTGGATCGGGATGAGAACCTCGGGGGCAGCGACCAACGCGTTGATCGTCAGCAGTCCCAGAGACGGCGGGCAGTCGATGAAGACGTAGTCGAAGTCGTGGTTTTTGAGCTCAGCGAGCGCGGCCCGCAACCTACCCTCGCGGGCCACCATGCTGACCAATTCGATCTCGGCTCCGGCAAGGTCGATGGTGGCCGGGATGCAGAAGAGGCGGTCGCTGTGCGGGCTCCGCTGCAGCGCGCTCTCGACGGACATCTCCCCGATCAGGACCTCGTAGGAAGAGGGGGTGCCCGGCCGATGCTCGATTCCCAGGGCGGTACTGGCGTTGCCCTGGGGGTCGAGATCGATCACGAGCGTGGGCGAACCTTGTAACGCCAGGGCCGCCGCGATGTTGACCGCGGTCGTGGTTTTCCCTACGCCGCCCTTCTGATTGGCGATGGTGAAAACCCGTTGATGCGCCGGCCTGGGGAGCTGTCGTTGTGTCGCGGCCTGCATCAGTCGGGCCGCGCGCTCAGCCTCGGCCCCGATCGGCGTGTCGGCCTCCCACGTTTCACGTGAAACATCGGAGGCAACCGCCTGGGGTTCCCGGCCCTGGGGAACGGACATCATCTGCGCTTCCCTCCCTGGGATCGCTTCCCCCGCCGAAGCTGCTGGGACCCATGACACCCTACGACCACCGTCACTGGCGGATCCACGAAACGGGCGCCACATTTCATCACCTTCACCTCGGTCAGGCCGAGCCTTGTCATGGCGCGGCGATGCTCGCGGATCTCGTCCTCGGCGCGCTCTCCCTTGATGGCCAGCATCCGGCCACCCGGCCCCAGCAACGGGGCGCTCCACTTCGTCAGCTTGTCCAACGAGGCCACTGCCCGAGACACCACCGCATCCGCCTCCCCCACTTCGTCGCGTACGGTTCGATCCTCGGCCCGGCCCCGGACAACCCTGCAGTCGATACCCAGTTCGTCGATCACCTCGCGAAGGAAGTCGCTGCGGCGAAGCAGCGGTTCGATGAGCGTCACGCGAACGTCCGGTCGAGCCAACGCCAACGGTATCCCCGGCAACCCGGCTCCACTGCCAATGTCGGCGATATGCTCCTCGGGGTTAAGCAACTCCGACACGGCCGCGCTATTCAGCACGTGCCGGTCCCATACCCGCTCCACTTCACGCGGGCCGAGCAGCCCCCGCTCGACGCCAGCTCCCGCCAGGATTCCCGCATACCGGTGCGCACTCTCCACCGCGCCGCCGAACACCGCAGCGGCTGCGGCCGGCGGTGGCGGTACCTCCGTGTGTTTCACGTGAAACATCCTCCGAATGTCCGCGACCGAAGCCCGCTACTCCCCCGAACTACATCGTTGTAACTCTGGGTCAGTCGGCAAGAACGACGACCCGGCGCGACGGCTCCACGCCCTCGCTCTCGCTGTGCACGCCCTGCACGCCAGCCACCGCGTCATGGACGATCTTGCGCTCGAAGGGCGTCATCGGCGACAGCTCCTCGCGCACACCGGTCTCGAGGACCCGCTGCGCGACCTCATCCCCCAGTGCCGACAGTTCGTCGCGTCGGCGCCGGCGCCACTGCGCGATGTCGAGCATGAGGCGGCTTCGCTCGCCCGTCTTTTGGTGAACTGCCAACCGGGTCAACTCCTGGAGCGCGTCGAGCACCTCTCCCTTGCGGCCGACCAACTTCGTGAGGTCTCCGCCGCCATCAATGCTCACGATGGCGCGGTCGCCCTCCACATCCAGATCGATGTCGCCGTCGAAGTCCAACAGATCCAACAACTCTTCGAGATAGTCGCCGGCGATCTCCCCTTCGGCGACCAACCTGTCTTCGCCATCCCGACCGCCCGCGGCAGCCTCCGCTGCCGCGGCTGGAGCGTCCCCGGCATCCCGGGTCTCCCGGGCGTCCTTGGCGGCATCCGGGGTGTCCGCGGCATCCGGGGCCGCGTTCTCCGTCCCGTCCACATCCTCGCTGCGCTCCGCGGTGTCGGCGGTGGCAGTTTCTGCGTTGGTCATATAGACCCCTCTCCCTCGTTCGCGGTCACCCGCTCGTCAACGTTTCCGCTTCTTCGGCCGGGCGCCGGGTTTGGGCGTGCGGTTCGCCGCCCCGTTGCGCGCCGCAGGTTTGGTGCCGCCCCGGCCACCTTTCGACGACCCCGACCCCCGGGCGGTTCCACCCTGGCCACCTTTCGACGACCCCGACCCTCGGGCGGTGTCGTTCTTGGGTTCGGCGGGTTCGGCGGTCTCGGCGGTCTCGTCGCTGTCCGGCTCCGAGATGACTTCCTGGGCGGTGCCTGCCGCGTCGGCACCCGCCTTCTTCTTCCGTTTCGGTTTGGCGCCGGGGGCCGGCGCATTGGCGGCGCGGCGCTCCAGGGCTTCGAGCTTCTTCTGCTCTTCTTCGTGTTCGATTTTGCCGAAAACGTAGTGCTGCTGACCGAAGGTCCAGATGTTGTTGGCCAGCCAGTACATGATGATCGCCAGCGGCAGGAACGGCCCACCAACCACCACGCCGAGCGGAAAAACGTAGAGCGCGAGCTTGTTCATCATCGCGGTCTGCGGACTGGCCGCCGCCTCAGGGCTCTGCCTCGCCACCGACGCCCGGCTGTTGAAGTACGTCGCGATACCGGCGGCAATCATGATCGGCACGCTGACCGCGATCAGCGCGGGCCTACTGAACGCGCCGAACTGCGTGAACGCCTCCAGTCCGCTTTTCTGCGTCATGAACGCACCTAGCGGCGCGCCGAAGAAGTTCGCGTCGAGGAAGTTTCCTACGTCGGTGGCACTGAACACGTAGTTGCCGAGCCGCCGATTCTCTTCGACCGACAAGTTGAGGTGCCCGATCCCGAACCCGCCCGTTCGGTTGAAGGATCGCAAGACGTGGAACAGGCCGATGAACACCGGGATCTACGCCAACATCGGGAGGCACCCCAACACGGGATTGAAGCCGTGTTCGCGCTGCAGCTTCTGCATCTCGAGCGCCATGCGCTGACGGTCCTTGCCGTACTTCTTCTGCAGCGCCTTGATCTGGGGCTGCAGTTCCTGCATCTGGCGGGTCGTGCGGATCTGCCGGACGAACGGCTTGTAGAGGATCGCGCGCAGTGTGAAGACCAGGAACACCACCGACAGCGCCCAGGCGAAGAAGTTGGCCGGGCCGAGCAGGAAGGCAAAGGCCTTATACCAGATCCACATGATCGCCGACACCGGGTAGTAGATGATGTCGAGGCTCATCCAATTAAACACGCGTCTGACTCTCCCCTTGCTGCACCGTACTGATCCCGTCTTCGGTGACGCCGCGGGCACATTCGGCGGCTTCGCTTCGGCACTCTCCGCGGGCTGTTTCTCGGTCCGGTATCGGATCCCACCCTCCGTGATGCCACGGTCCGCATTTCAGCAGACGCACCGCGGCGAGCCACCCGCCCCGGATCGCACCGAACTCGGTGAGAGCGTCGATTGCGTACTGGCTACAGGTGGGCGTGAACCGACAGGTCGGTGGCCGCAACGGAGAAATCGCGTGGCGGTAGAGCTGAATCATGAAGACCGCTGCCCGCGCGACGGACGACCGTGCGGTCACCTAGATACTCCGGAGCGCAACTCGATGCGCTGGAGCGCGGTCCTCAGTTCTTGCTCCAACCGCGTCGACGGCGCGTGCCGACTACTGGGCAACGCGCGGATCACCACCCGGTCCGCGGGGCCGAGATCCTCGAGAATGGTTCGCGCAGCGTGCCGCAGTCGGCGGGACACCTGGTGCCGTTGGACTGCGTTACCGACCGCTTTGGACACGACCAGACCGATTCTCGGTCCGGATCGGCCGGCCCCGTCAGACCGGGTGTGCACAACGATGTTCGGCTGCGTGGCCCGCGTCCCTTGACTAACCGTGACAGCGAACTCGGTGGAGCTCGTCATCCGGTACTGCGCCGGAAGCACCTCGTCAGACCTTGCGCCGCATCACGCAGTCAGTGAGCGACGGCCCTTGCGGCGCCGATCCGACACGATGGCCCGCCCGGCGCGCGTACGCATCCGCAGTCGGAACCCGTGCACCCTTGCGCGACGACGATTATTGGGCTGAAACGTCCGCTTGCCCTTGGCCACGGCTGTCACTCCTTGTTGCGTCTAGCCTTCGGCGGTCAAGCAACCATGAACCCTCATGGCTGGCGTGCCGCAGTCGGCCGTTGGTAAGTCGTCCGTCTCGCATTACTAACCGGCGCGTTACCCAGCTAGGTCCGGGTCGCAGCCGTATCGCCACGTGCGGGCGACTGTTCGAGGGTACTGACGGGAATTACCTAGGTCAAACCTGTGTCCGTGCCCACGCACAAGCACTCTGGGCCCGGTGGCGACATCTCATCAACCACAACCGTCACGTTCAACTGGGACTATAGGGCGGGCCTCAGATTGAGGACTGACCAATGTTGCCGAACTGTTGGCAGTGGGAAAGAAAACTGTTAGCTTCTGGCAGTGCTAATTCCACGTCGGGACGGCACGAGACAACAGAGCGAGGATTCCCATTCCGTCGCGAGCCCACGGAATGAACCCATACCGTGACGCGCTCCGGCCAGCGGCATCCGCGTCAGTAAACAACCAGGCGACGACCGACCCTTCTCCACAACCTGTGGATAACTTTGTGGACAGTTCGTTCCCGGTACTTTGGCCGTCTCTGGGCCGGCCGCTAGGGGGTGCGTCTCGTTGACAGCTAACCCCGATCCCCCGTTCGTCGCCATATGGAACAGTGTCGTCACCGAACTCAACGGCGATGCGGGCGCTGGCGAGGGCTCGTCGTTGACTCCCCAGCAACGGGCCTGGCTCAAACTGGTGCGTCCCCTGGTCATCACCGAGGGTTTCGCTCTGTTGTCGGTGCCTACCCCGTTCGTCCAGAATGAAATCGAGCGCCACCTTCGCGAACCGATCATCACCGCGTTGAGCAAGCAGCTCGGCCAGCGTGTTGAGCTAGGTGTGCGCATCGCGGATCCAGAGGACGACACTTCGGTCGGGGGCGACACCGGGCATCACGAGTTTCGCGAGCCTGACCCCTCCCCCGACATCGAGGACGAGGACGAGGACGAAGCTGCGGCGGCCCTCGCCAGCGCCGAAGAGAGCTGGCCGGCCTATTTCAACCGCCGGCCCAACGGTTCTTCAGCAGACGACGACAACTCGATCAATCTGAACCGTCGCTATACCTTCGACACCTTCGTGATCGGTTCCTCCAACCGGTTTGCCCACGCGGCGTCTCTTGCTATCGCCGAAGCTCCCGCCCGGGCCTACAACCCCCTGTTCATCTGGGGAGAATCCGGGCTGGGCAAAACCCACCTGCTCCACGCGGCCGGCAACTACGCTCAACGACTGTTTCCCGGCATGCGGGTCAAGTACGTGTCCACCGAAGAATTCACCAACGACTTCATCAACTCCCTCCGCGACGATCGCCGGGCATCCTTCAAACGCACCTATCGAGATATCGACGTCCTGCTCGTCGATGACATTCAGTTCATCGAGGGCAAAGACGGCATCCAAGAGGAGTTCTTCCACACCTTCAACACCCTGCACAACGCCAACAAGCAGATCGTCATCTCCTCGGATCGTCCCCCCAAGCAACTCGCCACTCTCGAGGACCGGTTACGAACCAGGTTCGAGTGGGGACTAATCACCGACGTACAACCCCCGGAACTGGAAACTCGAATTGCGATCCTGCGCAAAAAAGCTCAGATGGATCGGTTGGAAGTACCCGACGACGTACTCGAGCTCATCGCCAGCCGGATCGAACGCAACATCCGCGAACTGGAGGGCGCCCTCATCCGCGTCACGGCATTTGCCTCGCTGAACAAGACCATCATCGACAAATCCCTCGCCGAGATCGTGCTCCGCGATCTGATCTCGGACTCCTCCACCATGCAGATCAGTATCGCGTCGATCATGGCAGCCACCGCGGAATACTTCGAGACGAGCGTCGAGGAACTCCGCGGACCCGGCAAGACCCGCGCTCTGGCGCAATCGCGGCAAATCGCAATGTATCTTTGCCGTGAACTGACCGACCTTTCGCTCCCCAAGATCGGACAGGCGTTCGGACGCGATCACACCACGGTGATGTACGCGGAGAAGAAGATTCGCGCCGAGATGGCCCAGCGCCGTGAGATCTTCGATCACGTCAAAGAGCTCACCACCCGGATCCGTCAGCGCGTCAAGCGCTGACATATCCACCTACTCCCCCGCGATCTCCGGCCTCCCCCGAAGGTCTCCGGCACGACGCTGTCTGGATCCGCCGTTGCTGCGGACCCAATCTCAAAAAACTTTCGCCCCTGCCGTCCCAATTGTCACAGACCCGACATGTGGACCGCCGTGTGGACAAGCTGGGATCAATCCCCCCTTCGCCCCCGATTTAGTCCACACCTGCGCCGGTATCCCCAACCACGCCACAGTCGCCCGCCGGCTATCCACAATGCGCCAACACCCCACCATCGCCGCTGTCCAGCACAGCAACATACCTATCCACAGTCTCCACAGGTCCTATTACTACTGCTGTTACAAATCTATAAATTTCTTCTAGAAGAAGAGCGTTGGGGAAACCCGGAACTGTCATGTTCGGGCGGCCCCTTTACCCGGTGATGTCAGCCCAGCCGATTAGCTTTCAAGTTGGGGCCAGAGGCTCTACGGTGGTTCATCGACAGCCGTTTCGGTCGGCGCAGCGCGTCCGAGCGGCGCGGTGTGCGACACCGAAAATCGCTGAGTGACGTTTTTGTCGGGGTGTGCATCGAAGGGACGCTATGAACGTGGCGGCAGCAGGTCTCACGGATTTGAAGTTTCGATTGACCCGCGAAGACTTCGCCGACGCGGTTGCCTGGGTGGCCCGCAATCTTCCGTCCAGGCCGACGGTGCCGGTGCTGGCGGGTGTGCTTCTCACCGGATCCGACGACGGGCTGACCGTCTCGGGATTCGACTACGAAGTCTCTGCCGAAGTGAAGATTCCTGCTGAGATCGCCTCTCCTGGAAGCGTTTTAGTATCCGGCCGGCTGCTCTCAGACATTGTCAAGTCGTTGCCGGCCAAGCCGGTCGACGTGAGCGCCGAAGGGACCCGGGTCTCGTTGACGTGCGGTAGCGCTCGTTTTTCACTCCCGACGATGGCCGTCGAGGATTACCCCACGCTGCCGACCCTGCCCGACGAGACCGGCGTGCTGTCTTCGGACCTTTTCGCCGAAGCGATTGGGCAAGTGGCTGTCGCTGCTGGACGCGATGACACCCTGCCGATGTTGACCGGAATCAGAGTGGAGATTTCCGGCGAGAAGGTTGTTCTGGCCGCTACCGACCGCTTTCGGCTGGCTGTGCGGGAGCTGACCTGGGCGACGGCGTCGACTGGCGTGGAAGTCGAGGTGCTGGTTCCTGCCAGAACCTTGGCCGAAGCTGCGAAGGCAGGTACCGACGGCGAAGAAGTCCACCTGTCGTTGGGGTCGGGAGCAACAGTGGGTAGCGAGGGCCTGCTCGGAATTCGCAGCAAAGGCAAGAGTTCCACGACCCGACTGTTGGATGCGGAGTTCCCCAAATTCCGGCAGCTACTTCCCAGCGAACACACAGCAATGGCGACGATTGCCGTTGCTGAGCTGACCGAGGCGATCAAACGCGTTGCCCTGGTCGCTGACCGGGGAGCACAGGTTCGGATGGAGTTCGGTGACGACGTGCTGCGGTTGTCCGCCGGTGCTGACGATGTGGGTCGGGCAGAAGAGGATCTCCCGGTGGAGTTCGCCGGGAGCCCATTGACGATCGCGTTCAACCCGACGTACTTGACCGATGGCCTGGGCTCCTTGCACGCCGAGAAAGTCACGTTCGGCTTCACCACACCCAGTCGGCCAGCGGTGTTGCGGCCGGCCGGCGAAGAGGACGGCGCAGCCGGCGGCGCCGGCCCGTTCCCGGCGGCTCAAACGGATTACGTTTATTTGTTGATGCCGGTACGCCTTCCCGGTTGACCCTTGGCACTGACAGGAGAAGGGACGCGCAGATGCAGCTAGGTCTCGTCGGTCTTGGCAAGATGGGTTTCAACATGCGTGCCCGTCTGCGTGAGGGAGGGCACGACGTCGTCGGGTACGACCCAAGACCAGAAGTTTCGGATGTGGCGTCCCTGGGTGAGCTCGCCAGCGCGCTGGCCTCGCCCCGCGTCGTATGGGTGATGGTGCCATCGGGCACAGTGACCGAAAAGACCATCTCCGAATTGGCAGCGGTGCTGGGATCGGGTGATTTGGTCATCGACGGAGGCAATTCCCGCTACACCGAGGACGCGCCGCACGCGAAGTTGTTGGCGGAAAAGGGAATCGGCTTCATTGATGCAGGCGTGTCCGGCGGCATCTGGGGACTGACCGAAGGCTATGGGTTGATGGTTGGCGGTAGCGATGCCGACATTGCTCGCGCGATGCCGATCTTCGACTCCTTGCGGCCGCCGGGACCTGTGGAGGATGGATTCGTACACGTCGGGCCGGTCGGTGCCGGCCATTTCGCCAAGATGGTGCACAACGGTGTGGAATACGCTCTGATGACGGCCTATGCCGAGGGATACGAGATGCTCGCGGCAGAGGATCTGGTCAACAACCCACAAGCTGTCTACCAGGCATGGACCAACGGCACGGTTGTTCGGTCCTGGCTGCAGCAATTGCTTGCCAAGGCGCTCAAGGAAGACCCGGATCTGGGTGAGATCAGCGGCTACACAGAGGATTCCGGTGAGGGGCGGTGGACGGTAGAGGAAGCGATTCGGCTGCGCGTCCCGGTGCCCAGTATCGCCGCGGCACTGTTCGCCCGGTTCCTTTCCCGCCAAGACGACTCACCGACGATGAAAGCGGTGGCCGCACTGCGCAATCAATTCGGTGGCCACGCAGTCAAGAGAGTCAACGAATCTGGGTGACCGGGGTGCATCGGTGTACGTACGCCATCTCGCCCTGACAGACTTCCGGTCATGGGAGCGCGTCGAACTCGACCTCGAGCCCGGGCGCACAGTGTTCGTCGGCTCCAATGGGTTCGGCAAGACCAATCTCGTTGAAGCGCTGTGGTACTCGGCGACGCTCGGCTCGCATCGGGTGGCCGCCGACGCGCCTCTGATCCGCGTGGGCGCCGAGCGGGCGGTAGTCTCTACCATCGTCGTCAGCGACGGTCGCGAGCTCGCCATCGATCTCGATGTCACCTCCGGGCGAGCGAACAAGGCGCGGCTGAACCGCTCCCCGGTGAGGTCGGCGCGGGAAATCCTGGGCGTCCTGAGGGCGGTGTTGTTCGCCCCGGAGGATCTGTCTCTGGTGCATGGCGACCCCGGTGAACGCCGGCGCTATCTGGACGAACTGGCCACGACGCGGCGGCCACGGGTCGCGGCCGTACGAGCGGACTACGACAAGGTCGTCCGACAGCGCACCGCGTTGCTCAAGACCGCCGGTCCTGCGCGCTACCGCGGGGATCGCGGTGCACTGGAGTCACTGGAGGTCTGGGACGGGTATCTGGCAGCCCATGGTGCCGAATTGGTGGCTGCGCGGGTGGAATTGGTGAAAGAATTAGCCCCCGAAGTGCAGAGTGCGTATCAGCTGTTGGCCCCGGAAGCACGTCCGGCGGCAATCCATTACCGCAGCCGGGTGGGAGGGATCGAGAGTGCAGCCGCCGAGGGAAATACCGATCCGGCAACTTTCGAGGCCGCTTTGCTCGAAGAGCTCGGGCGGCGACGTCAGGCCGAGCTGGAACGGGGTGTGTGTCTGGTCGGCCCCCACCGCGATGATCTGGAACTGCGGCTCGGAGAACAGGTTGCCAAAGGATTTGTCAGCCACGGTGAATCGTGGTCGTTCGCATTGGCATTGCGATTGGCCGCATATGAATTGTTGCGTGCGGAAGGCACGGATCCGGTGTTGTTGCTCGATGATGTTTTCGCGGAACTCGATACCGCGCGGCGGGCCGCATTGGCGCAGGTCGCGGAGTCTGCCGAGCAGGTCTTGGTGACCGCCGCAGTGCACGAGGACATCCCGGCGGGCTGGGATGTCCGCCGGATCGATATCACCATGCGCGACAGCGATAGCGGTCGTATCTCGGCGGTTCAGTCATGAACGCCCGCGACCCCGGGGAATGCGAGGACAAACCCGGCGATCCGGGTCCAGCGTTTGAACCGCCGCCCGAACTCGCCGGTCTCCAGGGGATGGACCTGGTGCGGCGCACGCTCGAGGAAGCACGGGGTGCTGCGCGGGTCCAAGGTAAGAATGTCGGACGCGGGCGCAACTCCCCTGCGCCCCGCCGGGTCGCGGGCAACAGCCGACGCAGGTGGTCCGGCCCCACTCCCGACGGCCGCGACCCCCAACTCCTCGGGGCTGTCACCAGCGACTTGGCGCGTAACCGGGGTTGGTCCGGGCGGGTCGCCGAGGGGTCGGTGTTCGGCCGTTGGCGCGCAGTCGTCGGCGAGCAGATCGCCGCGCACGCCGCACCGACCTCGCTGCACGACGGTGTGCTCACCGTGTCCGCGGAGTCAACGGCCTGGGCCACCCAGTTGCGGATGGTGCAATCGCAAATTCTCGCCAAAATCGGCGCCGCTGTCGGTGACGGAGTGGTGACCGCACTGAAAATCGTCGGCCCGGTCGGTCCGTCGTGGCGCAAAGGGCCCTACCGGGTGCGGGGCCGCGGACCGCGGGACACCTACGGATAGGGACGCTCCATTATCACGGGCTGAGAGCGGCAAAAAGGATCCGTCCACAACTCTCAAGCGTCTGGACGTATAGATATTCGCGATAACCCATAGGTGAGGCAAATAGGTGCACAGAAACGCCGCCTGTGGGTAAGTGCTGACGGTGTCTGACGGTAGACTTCAGAAGAGATCTGCGAGGGACGTCGTCCTTCGGCACACGATCCCCGGCGAAACACCAAGGAGACGCGTCTAACGTGGCTGCCCAGAAGAAGAGCGCTTCGAAACAGTATGGCGCTTCTGCCATCACAATTCTGGAGGGCTTGGAGGCTGTTCGCAAACGTCCGGGCATGTACATCGGTTCCACCGGTGAGCGTGGCCTGCACCACTTGGTCTGGGAGGTTGTCGACAACGCGATCGACGAAGCCATGGCCGGCTACGCCACCAGGGTCGACGTCACGATCCTTGGCGACGGCAGTGTCCAGGTCACCGACGATGGCCGCGGTATCCCCGTCGAAAAGCACTCCAGTGGGCCCCCCACCATCGACGTCGTCATGACTCAACTGCACGCCGGCGGCAAGTTCGGTGGCGAGGAAAGCGGATACAGCGTCAGTGGCGGTCTGCACGGTGTCGGAGTATCGGTGGTCAACGCCTTGTCCATCCGGCTCGAGGCCACGGTGCTGCGGGCCGGCCACGAATGGTTCCAGTACTACGACCGGTCCGTTCCCGGAACTCTCAAACAGGGCGGTACGACCAAGAAGACCGGCACGACCATCAAGTTCTGGGCGGACCCCGACATCTTCGAAACCACCCTGTACGACTTCGAGACCGTGGCCCGCCGCCTTCAGGAGATGGCGTTCCTGAACAAGGGGCTGACCATCGACCTGACCGATGAGCGGGTTACCGCCGAAGAAGTGGTCGACGATGTCGTGAGCGACACCGCCGAGGCGCCCAAGTCGGCCGATGAGAAGGCAGCTGAAGCGTCCGCGCCGCACAGGGTAAAGCACCGCGCCTTCCACTACCCCGGCGGGCTGGTCGACTATGTTAAACACATCAATCGCACCAAACCTGTTCTCCAGCAGAGCGTTATCGATTTCGATGGCAAGGGCCCCGGTTACGAGGTCGAGATTGCCATGCAATGGAACAACGGCTACTCCGAATCTGTGCACACTTTCGCCAACACCATCAACACGCACGAAGGCGGCACCCACGAAGAGGGCTTCCGCAGCGCACTCACCACGGTGGTGAACAAGTACGCGAAGGACAAGAAGCTCCTCAAAGACAAGGACCCCAAACTCACCGGCGACGATATTCGTGAGGGGCTGGCCGCGGTGATCTCGGTCAAGGTCAGCGACCCGCAGTTCGAGGGCCAGACCAAGACCAAACTCGGAAACACCGAGGTCAAATCGTTCGTGCAGAAGATCTGTAACGAGCAGTTGTCGCACTGGTTCGAGGCCAACCCGGCCGAAGCCAAGACCGTTGTCAACAAGGCGGTTTCATCCGCGCAGGCCCGGCTGGCCGCCCGTAAGGCCCGAGAGTTGGTGCGCCGCAAAAGCGCGACCGATCTGGGCGGGCTGCCGGGCAAGCTTGCCGACTGCCGTTCGACCGATCCGAAGAAGTCGGAACTCTATGTAGTGGAGGGTGATTCAGCCGGCGGTTCGGCGAAGAGCGGCCGGGACTCCATGTTCCAGGCTATTCTGCCGTTGCGCGGCAAGATCATCAATGTGGAGAAGGCGCGCATCGACCGTGTCCTCAAGAATACTGAAGTCCAAGCGATCATCACCGCACTCGGCACCGGCATCAAGGACGAGTTCGACCTGGCGAAGCTCAGATATCACAAGATCGTGCTGATGGCCGATGCGGACGTTGACGGCCAGCACATTTCGACGCTGCTCTTGACGCTGCTGTTCCGATTCATGAAGCCACTCATCGAGAACGGACACGTCTTCCTCGCCCAACCGCCGTTGTACAAACTGAAGTGGCAGCGATCCGAACCAGAGTTCGCGTACTCCGATCGCGAACGCGACGGTCTGCTGGAAACCGGTCGGGCGGCCGGCAGGAAGATCAACGCCGACGACGGTATCCAGCGCTACAAAGGCCTGGGCGAAATGGATGCCAAGGAGTTGTGGGAGACCACCATGGATCCGACCGCCCGGGTGCTGCGGGAGATCACGTTGGACGACGCTGCCGCGGCCGATGAGCTGTTCACGATCTTGATGGGTGAAGACGTCGAAGCCCGGCGCAGTTTCATCACCCGAAACGCCAAAGATGTTCGTTTCCTGGATGTTTAGCGCATCGACTGTGAAGTTGTCCGCGCGTTCGGCGCCGACCGTGACGACAACTTCACGTTCGGCTGGGAGGTCACAGGGATTGGCTGGGAGGTCACAGGGATTGACTGGGAGCTCACAGGGATTGAGGAGAGGGAAGTCCATTGACTGACACCACGTTGCCACCGGGCGATGAAGCCGGCGACCGCATCGTCCCGGTCGATATTCAGCAGGAGATGCAGCGCAGCTACATCGATTACGCCATGAGCGTGATCGTGGGTCGTGCGCTGCCCGAAGTACGCGATGGACTCAAACCTGTGCACCGGCGCGTCCTCTACGCGATGTTCGACTCGGGCTTCCGGCCCGACCGTGGACACGCGAAGTCAGCCCGTTCGGTCGCCGAGACGATGGGTAATTACCACCCGCACGGCGATTCGTCGATTTACGACACGCTGGTGCGCATGGCGCAGCCGTGGTCGCTGCGCTACCCGCTCGTCGACGGCCAGGGCAACTTCGGTTCGCCGGGTAACGATCCGCCGGCGGCCATGAGGTATACCGAGGCCCGCCTCACTCCGCTGGCGATGGAAATGCTTCGCGAAATCGACGAGGAGACAGTCGATTTCGTACCTAACTACGACGGCCGGGTGCAGGAGCCGACAGTCCTGCCCAGCCGGTTCCCCAACCTGTTGGCCAACGGATCCGGCGGCATCGCGGTGGGCATGGCCACCAACATCCCGCCGCACAATCTGGGTGAGCTCGCAGACGCGGTGTACTGGTGTTTGGAGAATCACGAGTCGGACGAGGAAGCGACCCTCGCCGCGGTATGCGAGCGGGTCAAGGGGCCGGACTTCCCTACCCGCGGATTGATCGTTGGCTCGCAGGGGATTTCGGATGCCTACACCACGGGCCGGGGCTCCATCCGGATGCGCGGCGTCGTGGAGATCGAGGAGGATTCGCGGGGCCGCACCTCTATCGTCATCACCGAGCTCCCCTACCAGGTGAATCACGACAACTTCATCACCTCGATCGCCGAACAGGTCCGCGACGGCAAGATGGCCGGCATCTCGAATATCGAGGACCAGTCCAGCGACCGGGTGGGCCTGCGCATCGTGGTCGAGATCAAGCGCGACGCCGTCGCCAAGGTCGTGCTCAACAACCTGCACAAGCACACCCAGCTGCAAACCAGCTTCGGCGCCAACATGCTGTCGATCGTGGACGGGGTGCCGCGTACCCTGCGGCTGGACCAAATGCTGCGCTACTACGTCGCCCACCAACTCGACGTGATCATCAGGCGCACCACCTATCGGCTCCGCAAGGCCAACGAGCGGGCCCACATCCTGCGCGGTCTGGTCAAGGCGCTCGATGCGCTCGATGAGGTCATCGCGCTGATCCGGGCTTCGGAGACCGTCGACATCGCGCGCGCCGGCCTGATCGATCTGCTGGACATCGACGATATCCAGGCGCAGGCGATCCTCGACATGCAGTTGCGCCGGTTGGCCGCCCTGGAGCGACAGCGGATCGTCGACGACCTCGCCAAGATCGAGGCCGAGATCGCCGACCTGGAGGACATCCTGGCCAAGCCGGAGCGCCAGCGGGCCATCGTGCGCGATGAGCTCAAGGAGATCGTCGACAGGTACGGAGACGATCGGCGCACCCGGATCATCCCGGCCGACGGTGACGTCGCCGACGAAGATCTGATCGCGCGGGAAGAGGTGGTCGTGACGATCACCGAGACCGGCTACGCCAAGCGGACCAAGTCCGACCTGTATCGCAGCCAGAAGCGGGGTGGCAAAGGCGTTCAGGGTGCGGGGCTCAAGCAGGACGACATCGTCAACCACTTCTTCGTGTGCTCCACGCACGACTGGATCCTGTTCTTCACGACGCAGGGTCGGGTGTACCGGGCGAAGGCCTACGATCTTCCGGAGGCGCTGCGGACGGCGCGTGGTCAACATGTGGCCAACCTGCTGGCCTTCCAGCCCGAGGAGCGCATCGCCCAGGTCATCCAGATCAAGAGCTACGAGGACGCGCCCTATCTGGTACTGGCCACCCGTAATGGACTGGTGAAGAAATCCAGGTTGGTCGATTTCGACTCCAACCGGTCCGGGGGCATCGTCGCGGTCAATCTGCGTGATGGTGACGAGTTGGTCGGGGCGGTGCTGTGCTCGGCCGACGAAGACCTGCTTCTGGTGTCGGCGAAGGGGCAGTCGATCCGCTTCTCGGCAACCGACGAGGCGCTGCGGCCAATGGGGCGAGCGACCTCGGGCGTGCAGGGGATGCGGTTCAACGAAGAGGACCGGCTGTTGTCACTGAACGTCGTTGTCGAGGGCACGTACCTGCTGGTGGCGACCTCGGGCGGCTATGGCAAGCGCACCGCGATCGAGGAGTACACCGCCCAGGGCCGCGGCGGCAAAGGCATCCTCACCATCCAGTACGACAGGCGGCGTGGCACTCTGGTCGGAGCGTTGATCGTCGACGACGAGACGGAGTTGTATGCCATCACCTCCGGCGGGGGCGTCATTCGCACCAGGGCCCGTCAGGTGCGCAAGGCCGGACGGCAAACCAAGGGGGTGCGCTTGATGAACCTCGCCGATGGCGACACACTGATTGCTGTTGCCCGCAACGCCGAAGAAGATGTCAACGACGATGCAGAGGGCCGTTCGTAATGCCACACCGACTGCTGCAAGCAGTAGGCACTGAGCTAAGGAGTCCCAGGTGAGCTCACCGACAGAGCCGGGACAATCCCGTGCAGGCGAGGCATCCGGTGCCGACAGCGGCTCCGCCGCTGGTCCCGGGGGCGCCGGTCCGAAAGAGGGCGCACTGGGGAACTCGGTGACGCGCAGCGGTCCGCCACCGGCGGCCGCCCCACCGGCGCGCGGTGCCGAACATGGCGACGCGCCGCCGTGGCAACGCGGTCCGGCCGACCGCGCCAAGGCAAATAAGCAGTCACCCGAAGCGGCCCCGGCCGCCAAAGGTCCACCCAATGCCCCGTCGGGTCTGGACGCCCGGTTGAACCGCTTCATCGCCGGTGCACCGGCCACCTCCGATGCGCGCGAGGCAGATTCGGCGGACCCGGGCGAGCGTGCCGACCGGAGACCCCGTGCCGAAGAAAGTTCCGCGGATTACGGCAGCGAGTTGCCGAACTTGTCGGACGCGCCGCCCCGGCCGCAGCAGAAAAACAGGCCGGTGGACCGACCGGCGGCCGAACCGCCGTCGAAGGCCCCTGAGCCAGCGCCGGCTTCCGGCGCGGCCGTTCAGGTCGCGGTCCGGCCGGCCAAGGGCCCGGTGCGGGCCAGCATGCAGATCCGGCACGTCGATCCCTGGAGTGCACTGAAGGTATCGCTGGTGCTGTCGGTGGCGATGTTCTTCGTATGGATGATCGCGGTCGCATTCCTCTACCTGGTGCTCGGCGGCATGGGTGTGTGGAGCAAGCTCAATAGCAACGTCGGTGATCTGCTGACCAGCGCCAGCGGAAGTACTGGCGGCGAACTCGTCTCCAGCGGCACCATCTTCGGCGGGGCCGCGTTGATCGGTCTGGTGAACATCGTGCTCATGACCGCCGCAGCGACCGTCGGAGTTTTCATCTACAACCTGACCACCGACCTGGTCGGTGGAGTCGAGGTGACCCTGGCCGACCGCGACTGACGTCGCAGGCTTCGGGTTTGGGTCACAGCAGGTCCGTGCGGTAATCTCGGCGCTCGGCCCCGCTGGCGGGGATTCCCACAGGGCGGTGAACGGGGCTATAGCTCAGGCGGTTAGAGCGCTTCGCTGATAACGAAGAGGTCGGAGGTTCGAGTCCTCCTAGCCCCACGGAAAGGTGCAGATCGGTGAAGATCGTGCTTCTTCTTGCTGCCGCAGTTGCCGCGGCCGCCGCACTGACCGTGTGGCGGACCCAGCACGGCGCCGAGGTGTGGCACACAGCCGCCGATCAGCCTTCCTGAACGGCACCAGGGGCCTTAGCTCAGTTGGTAGAGCGCTGCCTTTGCAAGGCAGATGTCAGGAGTTCGATTCTCCTAGGCTCCACAAGTAAACAAGCAGGCGCAGATCCGGTTGAGTCGCCGGGTGAGGCCGTCAGGGCTTGGGGGCGACGTCGACGCTTGGCGGTAGGGGTGAGGGCTCCGGCTGTGACGAGCGCCGAACGATCACGAAGGCGGCCGCTCCACCGGCCAGCACGGCGACACCGATCCCGGCCAACAGCAGCGGCCGGTGGGCCCTGCCCGCCCGGCGGGCCTTCTCGAGCGTGTCGGGGAGCTGGGCCGCCACTTCCTGCGCCGCCGAAAGCTCTGCCACGATGGCGTCTTGCGCCGAGGCGAGATCGGCCTTCAACCGGCGGGCAACCTGTTCGCGGCGGTAGCGGTCGCCGACCCAGGCTGCCGAGGAGCGCACGGAGTCCAGTCCGACGCCCAGCGCCCCCCGGGTGACGTCCACCGGGCCGACTGCCGAGTACTTCAGGCCTCGGCCGAGACGCTGGCTCGGGGACAATTGGTCGACGGTCTTGGAGCTCATGTGCCACCTCTTTCGGTCTAACGGACCTCGCACCCCCAAGCCTGCCATCTACGGGACCACAAGGTGCCCGGTTGGCCATCAGACCCGGCGTGGCAGACTGACTTCCCGTGACGAGCCCCATTCAGACAGCGACCGCGACCCTGCATACCAACCGTGGCGACATCAAGGTCGCCCTGTTCGGAAACCACGCCCCCAAGACGGTGTCCAACTTCGTCGGGCTGGCTCAGGGCACCAAGGACTACAGCACCGAGAACGCGTCGGGTGGATCCTCGGGCCCGTTCTACGACGGAGCGGTGTTCCACCGCGTGATCGCCGGCTTCATGCTCCAGGGCGGCGACCTGACCGGAACTGGCCGCGGCGGCCCCGGTTACCAGTTCGCCGACGAGTTCCACCCCGAGCTGGCGTTCGACAAGCCCTACCTGCTGGCGATGGCCAATGCCGGCCCCGGGACCAACGGTTCGCAGTTCTTCATCACGGTCGGCAAGACGCCGCACCTGAACCGCAAGCACACGATCTTCGGCGAGGTCGTCGACGCCGATTCCCAGCAGGTCGTCGACGCCATCGGAGCGACCGCGACCGACCGCAACGACCGTCCGGCCGAGCCGGTGGTCATCGAGTCGATCACCATCTCGTAGGGGTTTGGGCGCAGTTCGTCACGGTCACCGTGACGAACTGCACCGAAGTCACCCGGAGCCAGGGGCAAACCCGGCGTCAGTGAGTGCGTCGAGTACCCGCAGCGGGTCTGCGCCCAGGTCCCAGCGGCTGAGCACCAGCAGACGGCCGTCGGTGCCGTCGATCTCGAGTAGACGAACCGTGCGGCCGATCCGGCGGAACTCGGTGATCCGGATCAGCTTGATGTCGGCGTGACCGAGATGCCGCGTCTGCCACCAACCCTTGAACACCAGCGCCCCGTCGGTGATTGCCAGCTTGGGACGCGACCGCCACGACATCAGCGCGAACACCAGTAATCCGACGGCGGCGAGGCCAACCAGCACTCGGCCGGGCGGGTCTGTGACCAGCATCACAGCGCCGAAACCCAGGATGACGGCAAGGATTCCGGCCGCGACGATGCCCGACGCCGGCGGCTCCCATTGGCTTTGCTGCACTGACAATTCACCCCCTCCTGCCGTGGCGAATGCGGTTATCCACAAGTGCTATCCCCAATGGGGATGAATAACATCGATGTGATCTGGTAGCGGCCAGGTTGCGAGCAGGAAAACTGCAGTCGGCCAAGACGAGCTCCTCGTGGAGCAGATCGGGGTCACCGCCAACGCATCGTGAGCAACAAACCGCTGATCATGAAGGCGAAAGCGATGGCATAGTTCCACACGTTGAGGTCGGCCATCCATTGCAGGAAGTTCGGCACGTCGGGTCCGCTGCCCGCCAACTGGAACACGATCAACCACGCGAGGCCGATCAACATCAGGCCGATGAACAGCACGACGAACCAGGTGCCCGACTGTACTGCTTTCACCTTGACCGGAGTCCGGCTCACCGGGTTGATGGTGAAGTCGTTCTTCTTGCGGACCTTGGACTTGGGCATGCGTACCTTCAGACGATCGGCGTCGCCAGTGCGACGATGGGTAAAGCTGCGACGATGGGTAAAGCAAAGCCTAACGCAGCCCTCTGGGACAACTCACCAGGAGACGGAACCGATGAAAGGTCGCACCGGGCCCCGGCGCCCGCGCGCTACGTGGCGCTTCGGCGTTCCGGTCGTGTGTGTGGCCGCCGGACTATTGCTGGGGGCCACGCACAGCGTCTCTGGCGGCGAAGAGATCCGCCGCAGCGACGCGCCCCGACTCGCTGACCTGGTTCGTGAGGCCCAGCAGTCCGTCGACCGATTGACCGCTCAGCGCGACGTCGCGGTCAGCAAGATCGACAACCACCACGGCGGCTCCCCAGGTGCCGATGCGGCGCTGGCCGCCATCACCCGCCGCGCTGATGCGCTGGCCGGGCAGGCCGGCCTGACCCCGATAACGGGCCCGGGCCTGGTAGTGACTCTGAACGACGCTCAGCGCGACGCCCAAGGCCGGTTTCCCCGCGACGCCTTCGCCGACGACCTCGTTGTGCACCAGCAGGACATCGAGGCGGTGCTCAACGCCCTGTGGAGTGCGGGGGCCGAAGGAATCCAAATGCAGGACCAGCGCATCATCGAGACCTCGGCACCACGCTGTGTAGGAAATACCCTGCTACTCAACGGCCGCACCTACAGCCCGCCCTACGTCATCTCCGCGATCGGTGACGCTGCGAAGATGCAGGAGGCGCTATCGGCCGATCCGATGGTGACGCTCTACAAACGGTATGTGGCACGGTTCGGCCTGGGTTATGCAGAGGAGCCGGGCGAGGTCGAGCTCGTTGGCCACCAGCAGGCCGTCCGGATGCAGTACGCGCGCCCCATCGGGCCACTTGGCTACTAGCAGACGGGCGGGGCGACTCGGGTGCGATGGCGAACCCCAGCGTCGGCGAGTGTGCCGGATTCACCGGCGGTAGCCTGTTGCGATGCAGGTCTTGGTCCTCGACAACTACGACAGTTTCGTGTTCAACCTGGTCCAGTATCTCGGTCAACTCGGCGTGGAAGCGACGGTGTGGCGCAACGACGACGAACGGTTGGCCACCCCCGCCGACCTCGCCCGCGTGGCCGAAGAGTTTGACGGGGTGCTGCTCAGCCCGGGCCCGGGCACTCCCGAGCGTGCCGGGGCCTGCATTCCGATGGTCGACGCATGCGCGGCCGCCCGGACCCCGCTGCTGGGGGTGTGTCTGGGTCATCAGGCGATCGGAGTGGCGTTCGGGGGCACTGTCGATCGGGCGCCCGAGCTGCTGCATGGCAAGACCAGCACCGTCCACCACTCGAACACCGGTGTGCTGAAAGGTCTTCCAGACCCGTTTGTCGCCACCCGGTACCACTCCTTGACGATCCTTCCCGAGACGGTTCCCGCTGAACTGGAGGTGATCGCCCGCACCGACCGGGGCTGGAGTGGCCACGGGCAGGGCAACCGGGGCGATGCCACGAACGGCGGCGACGAGGGCGTCATCATGGGGGTGCGCCACCGCGACCTGCCGATCCACGGCGTGCAGTTCCACCCCGAATCGATCCTGACCGAGGGCGGGCACCGGATGCTGGCCAACTGGTTGGCCTACTGCGGCACCGCGCCCGCCGAGGGGCTGGTTTGCCGCCTGGAGGACGAGGTGGCCGGCGCGGTGCAGGCCGCTACGCGGCGAAGTTCAGCGTGACCCGACCGCCGAAGTTCACCGCCGAGCCTGACGACGGGCTCTGACGTACCACGGCGTTGGTGCGCTGACCGCTGTCTCGCACATCGCCGCCCTTGTCCAAGATGCCGGTCCAGCCCAACGCCCGCAGCCGTGGCTCGGCGTCGGTCCAGAACATTCCGGTCAGATCCGGCATCACGAACTGGTTGCCACGGGACACCCGGATCTGGATCACCGCGTCCTGTGGAACGGTCTGGGCGGCGCCAGGATCGGTGCCGAGCACCTGACCTTCTGTTCTCGTGCTGTCGGTTTGGACGGTCACGACATTCTCGAACCCGGATGCCGAGAGGATCTGTTGGCAGACCGCGACGGTCTGGCCGAGACAATCGGGCACCGCGGCTGTTTCTGGGCCGGTCCCCACGACGAGGGTGATCTCGTTGGTGATCGCCGAGGTCTGGTTGGCCGGCGGCACCGTGGAGATCACCCGGTCCTTCTGCTCGGGCAGCGACGCTGACGTGGTCTGCCGGAAGCGGCCGAAGCCCGCAGTCGTGAGCTTTCGCACCGCGTCGGCATAGCTCAGGTTGGAGACGTCGGGCACCTCGCGTTGCTCGGGCCCGGTGGAGATGTTGAGGGTGATCTCATCGCCGGCCGCCACCGAGGTGTCGGCGACCGGATCGGTATCGATGACGTGATCGGGCGGAACCTTGGAGTCGGGGTTCCGCTCCAAGGTGGTTTTGAATCCGAGGTTCTGCAGCGCGGCGATCGCGTCGTCCGAAACCTGGCCACTGACGTCGGGCACCGCCACACTGCGGGTGGTTCCACCGAACGTGTTGATGGAGATGGTGACCACCACGGTCACCACCGCCAGGATCGCCACCGCCGCCAACCATCGCGCGACCGAACCGCGGCGCCGGCGTTCTTCGTAGCGTGCCGGGTAGGGCCCCAGCGGCTCGATGCGATCGGTGCGGTGGTCGGACGGGGCTGCCGACAGCATCGACGTCCGCTCGGCGTCGGTGAAGATTTTCGGGGCGTCCGGCGTCTCGCCGCTATGCACTCTGACCAGGTCGGACCGCATCTCGGCGGCCGTCTGGTACCGGTTGTCCGGATTCTTGGCCAGCGCCTTGAGCACGACTGCGTCGAGTTCGGGGGAGATGCCGCTATTTCGGGTCGACGGCGGGGCAGGGTCCTCCCGGACGTGCTGGTAGGCCACGGCGACGGGGGTGTCACCGACGAAAGGTGGCTCACCGGTGAGTATTTCGTAGAGCACACAGCCCAGTGAGTACACATCGGAGCGGGCATCGACCTTCGCGCCGCGGGCCTGTTCGGGGGATAGGTACTGCGCAGTGCCGATGACGGCAGCGGTTTGAGTGACCGGATTGCTGGCGTCTGCCAGCGCTCGAGCGATGCCGAAGTCCATCACCTTCACCGCGCCGGTATTGCTGATCATGATGTTGGCGGGTTTGACGTCGCGATGGATGATGCCGTGCTGGTGGCTGAAGTTGAGGGCCTGGCAGGCGTCGGCGATGACTTCGATGGCGCGTTGCGTCGGCATCGGTCCTTCACCGTGGACGATGTCGCGAAGAGTGACGCCGTCGACGTATTCCATCACGATGTAGGGGAGTGGCCCGTTGGCCGTTTGCGCCTCGCCGGTGTCGTACACCGCGACGATCGCGGGATGGTTGAGGGCCGCTGCGTTCTGCGCTTCTCGGCGGAACCGCAGATAGAAGCTCGGGTCGCGGGCCAGGTCGGCACGCAGCACCTTGATCGCGACGTCCCGATGCAGTCGCAGGTCGCGGGCCAGGTGGACTTCGGACATTCCGCCGAAGCCCAGGATTTCGCCGACTTCGTAGCGGTCGGAAAGGTGCTGTGGGGTCGTCATGGCGCCCTCTGTTCTGAGGCCGAGGCATGCAACGTCACCGCGGGATATGGCGCGATGTCGAGGCTCTTCGGTACCCCACGGCGGTCCGTTCCATCGGCACCTGCAGGCGCAGGTGCGGCGCCTGGAGTCTCCGGCGCCCCGGGAGCCGGGGTCTGGGATGTCGGCGTTTCTGTGACGGTGGTCGGCACCGGCGCGCGATCCTTGCGGTCCTGGGCGTTGAGCACGATCAGGATCGCGATGACGATGGCCAGGGCGCCGAGCACCCCGGCGGCCCACAACAGCGCGCGCTGACCCGACGAGAAGGCGCTGCGCGCCGGCGGCGAGCGGTGGTGACTTCCGGTGGTGCGAGGTCGTGCCGCCGGGGCCGGGGCGCGCCCGGGAACTTCGGCGGCTCGGGCCGCGACGGTGGCACCGACCGCGGCAGGTGCGGCGCGGCCCAGTCGCGGAGTGGCGTTGGGTCTGGGCGGCCGGCGGCCAGAACGCACCGCGGCGACCGCGTCGGCGAAGGTTCCGCCCGACTTGTAGCGCAGGCCGGGGTTCTTGACGAGCGTGACCTCGATCAGTTCCCGGACGTTGGGCGGCAGATCGGCGGGCAGCGGGGGAGGGTTCTCCTTGATGTGTTTCATCGCCACGGTCAGCGCGCCCTCGCCGGTGAAAGGTCGCTTTCCCGACAGCGACTCATAGCCGACCACGCCGAGTGAGTACACGTCGCTGGCGGCGGTTGCGTCATGGCCCAAGGCTTGCTCGGGTGCGATGTACTGCGCGGTCCCCATCACCATGCCGGTCTGGGTCACGGGCGCGGCGTCGACGGCCTTGGCGATGCCGAAGTCGGTCAGCTTTACTTGGCCGGTGGGGGTGATCAAGATGTTGCCGGGCTTTACGTCGCGGTGCACCAGTCCTGCGGTGTGGGCGACCTGCAGCGCCCGGCCGGTTTGCTCGAGCATGTCGAGCGCGTGCCGCAGAGAGAGCCGCCCAGTCCGCTTGATCACGGAGTTCAGCGGCTCACCGTTGACCAGTTCCATCACCAGGTAGGCGGTTCGGCCCTCGCCGTCGAGGTCTGTTTCGCCGTAGTCGTACACACCGGCGATGCCCGGGTGGTTGAGCATCGCGACGGTGCGTGCCTCCGCGCGGAACCGTTCGATGAATTCGGCGTCGGTCGAGTACTCGGCTTTGAGGACTTTGACGGCCACGCGTCGTCCCAGCCGGGAGTCCAGGCCCTCCCAGACCTGACCCATGCCGCCGGTGGCGATCAACCGTTGGAGCCGGTAGCGCCCGGACAGGGTCACCCCGACGCGGGCACTCATTTCCGGCCGCCGGATCGCGGATCTATTTCTCGCCTCCGGTTCGCGCGACTCATGAGGCTCCCCGCAGGGCCGCGGCGATGGTGGCGCGTCCGATCGGAGCCGCCACCGCACCACCGGTCGCCGAAAGACGGTCCCCGCCGTTCTCGACCAGCACCGCGACCGCGACCTTGGGTGCCTGTGCGGGCGCGAAGGCGATGTACCAGGCATGCGGCGGCGTGTTGCGGGGGTCGGTGCCGTGTTCCGCTGTGCCGGTCTTGGATGCGATCTGCACGCCAGCGAGGGCTCCCTCCTGCTGAGTCACCTGCTCGGCGGCGACCATCAAATCCGTCAGTGTATCCGCGACCTCTTCCGTCACTGCCCGGCGCTCGCCGGGGGATGCGGCGGTGGCGATGTTGGCGAGGTCGGGCCCCTGCAGGCTGTCGATCAGGTGGGGCTGCACAGTGACCCCCTTGTTCGCGACGGTCGCGGCGATCACCGCATTCTCCAGCGGCGTCAGCGCCACGTCCTTCTGCCCGATGCTCGACATCCCCAGCGCTGCGTCGTCGGAGATCGGACCAATGGTGGATTCAGCGACCTGCAGCGGGATGGGCGCGGGGACCACATCCACGCCGAACGCTTTTGCGGTGGAGCGAAGCTCGCCGACGCCGGTATGGATACCGAGCTGGACGAAGGCGGTGTTGCAGGAATGGGCGAATGCGTATCGCAGCGTGGTAGTCGGGTCTGTGCCGCAGGGCTCTCCGCCGTAGTTCTCCAGCATTGCGGTGCTGTTGGGCAAGGTGATCTGGGGCTGCGCGGTCAGCTCGGAGTCCGGGGTCTCCCCGGCCTGCAGTGCGGCTGCGGTGGTGAGGACCTTGAACGTCGATCCGGGCGGGTAAGTCTGCGAGATCGCCCGGTTCAGCAGTGGTGAATCGGGATCGTCGCGCAGGGCCCGCCAAGCGGTCGACTGCTCGGCGACGTCGTGGGTGGCCAACAGATTGGGGTCATAAAAGGGCGCCGACACCATCGCCAGAACCTTGCCGGTCGAGGGTTCCAGAGCGACCACCGCGCCCCGGCACGGCCCGTCACAACCCTCCTGCAGCGCATCCCAGGCAGCCTGCTGCACCGGCGGATTGATCGTGGTGGCGACATTGCCGCCGCGAGGGTCTCGGCCGGTGAAGAAGTCAGCCAGCCGGCGACCGAACAAACGCTGGTCGGACCCGTTGAGGATGCCGTCCTCGGCGCGCTCCAGCCCGGTGCTCGAGTAACTGAGCGAATAGAAGCCGGTGACCGGTGCATAGGTCATCGGGTTGGGGTAGACCCGCAGGAAGCGGAACCGGCCGGGCGTCGACACCGAGTAGGCCAGCAGTTGGCCGCCCGCGGAGATCTGGCCCCGCTGGCGCGAGTACTCGTCGAGCAGTACCCGCTGGTTGCGCGGATCTGCGCGGAGGCCGTCGGCGTTGAAGACCTGAGTCCGGGTGGCGTTGGCGAGCAGCAGCACGATCAGGGCCATGATCATGACGGAGATGCGGCGCAGCGAGGTGTTCATATTTTCGCGATCACCTCAGTGCCGGCTGATGCGATGGGCGCGATGGGCAGTGGCCCGGTGCCGATCGGCCGGCGGGCGGCGTGTGAGATGCGGACCAAGATCGCCAGCAGCACGTAGTTGGCCACCAGCGACGAGCCGCCGTAGGACATCCAGGGAGTAGTCAGACCGGTCAGCGGGATCAGCTTGGTGACGCCGCCCACCACGATGAACAGCTGGATGGCCAGGGTCGTGGCCAGTCCGCCAGCGAGCAGCTTGCCGAAGCTGTCGCGCACTGCGATCGCGGTGCGCAGGCCGCGGATGATGATGATGGTGTAGATCATGAGCACGGCGGCCAAACCCACCAGCCCGAGCTCCTCGCCGATGGCGGCGATGATGAAGTCGGTGGAGGCCGCGGGCACGGTGCCGGGCTGTCCGTTGCCCAGCCCGGTTCCGAAGATGCCTCCGGTAGCGAAACTGAACAGCGACTGCATCATCTGGTATCCCGCGCCGTCGGGGTCGGCGAACGGGTCCCGCCAGGCCTGGACCCGGTCCCGGACGTGGTCGAAAAGGAAGTACGCCGCAACGCTTCCCACGGCGAACAGGGCTAAGCCGAGCACCACCCAGCTGAACCGTTCGGTAGCGATGTAGACCATGACCAGGAAGGACGCGTAGAGGAGCAGCGAAGTGCCGAGGTCCTTCTCGAAGACCATCACCGCGATCGAGGCGATCCATGCCGCCAGCAGCGGAGCCAGGTCGCGTGGCCGGGGTAGGTCCATGCCCAGAACGTGGGTGCCGGCGCTGGTGAACAGGCTGCGCTTGGACACCAGCACGGCGGCGAAGAAGATCAGCAGCAGGATCTTGGAGAACTCCGCGGGTTGAATCGAGAAGCCGGGGAACTGAATCCAGATCTTGGCGCCGTTCTGCTCGGATAGTGACCGCGGCAGGATCGCCGGGATCGCCAGCAGGATGAGTCCGGTCAATCCGCACAGGTAGCCGTACCTGGCCAGCATGCGGTGATCGCGCAGGAAGATGACGACGGCGGAGAATCCGAGGACCCCGACCAGGGTCCACAGCATCTGTTGATTCGCCGTACCGCCAAGTCCCTGGGACGTCGTCTCGCCCTCGGCGAGGTCGAGCCGGTGAATCATCACCAGCCCCAGGCCGTTCAGCAGCGCCACCAGCGGCAGGAGTAGCGGATCGGCGTAGGGAGCGAACCGGCGCACCGCCAAATGCGCGCCGGCGAACAGTGCCAGATACGCCACGGTGTACTGGGCCAGGTCCCAGCCCAGGCCCTGCTCTTGATTGGCCTCGACGAGCAGCAGCGCCACGGTGGTGATCAACGCGGCGAAGCCGAGCAGAAAAAGCTCGGCGTTGCGTCGGGTCGGCAGGGGAGGCGTCACCGCGACGGGAGCTTGGGGCTGCGTCGTCACGACACTTCCCTGCAGTTGGTTCCCGGCTCAGGTGGTGGGGGTGGGAGCGCGGTCACGGTCTGCGAGGTCGGCGGGGACGGTGACGGGGACGGTGTGGGCGTGGGTGTGGGTGTGGGTGTGGGGGAGTTGGTGACGGTGCGGGGGGCGGCGGGCGCACGGGTATCCGGACCACCATCGCTCGAACCAGGATTTTCCGGTGAGCGAGGGGTGGATGGCGTAGTAGTGGGAAGCAGCGAGGGCGGGGGCGTCGCAGAAGCTGTGCTCGGCGCGGCGGATGTCGGGGTGGGCGGTACGCAGACCGGCAGAACCGAACTGCGGGCGAGTTCCTCGATCTGGCTGATGGCGTCGTCCAGCGACCCCGACGGAAGACCGGCGATCACCTGGGCGCGCGCGGAAGGGCGCATATCTTCGACGGCGAGCAGGCCGCAGCCCAGGCTGTCCAGGGGCTGGTTCGCGCTGATGAGGGACAGCTCATCGCGGGCGTTCAGACAGCCGAGAAGATAGGGCTCCTGCAGCGAGACTCCGAGAAACGAGCCCTGAACACCCCGCAATATCGAAACGGTGCCGTCGTGGTCGCTGACGTAGTAGTTATTGCGCACGATCTCGCGCCCGATGGCCAGGCCTGCCAGCACGACCACGACGACCACCGCGGCGGCGATGACGATGGGGCGCCGGGACCGGGGTTGCGCCGGTGGCTCTTCAGGTTGCGGCACAACGCGTTTGGCGACATTCCGCTTGGGGTTGAACGCCGATGCTCGACCGGCCGCGGTATTAGGCGGGGCGCTCTGATCATCATTGCCGGACACCGCGCCCGCCAGGATGGGCTGGGTCTGGCCGTATTCGTAATCGACGACCTCGGCCACCACCACGGTGACGTTGTCTGGTCCACCGCCGCGCAGGGCCAACTCGATGAGCCGGTCGGCACTCTCGGCGACGTCCTCGATCTGCATCGCCTCCAGGATGGTCTCGTGACTGACCGGATCAGAGAGGCCGTCGGAGCACAGCAGATAGCGGTCACCGGCGTGAGCCTCCCGCATGATCAGCGTCGGCTCCACCTCGTGACCGGTCAAGGCGCGCATGATCAGCGATCGTTGCGGGTGGCTGTGGGCTTCCTCGGCGGTGATACGGCCCTCGTCGACCAGCGTCTGAACGAAGGTGTCGTCCTTGGTGATCTGGGTGAGTTCGCCGTCGCGCAGCAGGTAGCCGCGCGAATCGCCGATGTGCACCAGACCGAGGCGATTGCCCGCGAACAGGATTGCGGTGAGCGTGGTACCCATGCCGTCGAGCTCGGGATCGGCCTCCACGTGCTCGGCGATGGCCGAGTTGCCCTCTCGGACCGCGGCGCTGAGCTTGCTGAGCAGATCGCCGCCGGGTTCGTCGTCGTCCAGGTGGGCCAGGGCGGCGATCACCAGTTGCGAGGCCACTTCCCCGGCAGCGTGGCCACCCATACCGTCGGCGAGCGCCAGCAGGCGGGCACCGGCATAGACCGAATCCTCGTTGTTGGCCCGCACCAGCCCGCGGTCGCTGCGTGCGGCGTAGCGAAGCACCAGTGTCATGGGCGTAGCTCGATGACGGTCTTGCCGATCCGCACCGGTGTGCCCATCGGGACTCGTACGGCTGTCGTCACCTTCGCCCTGTCGAGGTAGGTGCCGTTGGTCGACCCAAGGTCCTCGACGTACCATTCCGGACCTCGGGGCGAGAGTCTCGCGTGACGCGTCGACGCATAATCGTCGGTCAGCACCAGCGCGGAGTCATCGGCGCGACCGATCAGTACCGGTTGGGTGCCCAGCGGGATGCGGGTGCCCTTCAGCGCGCCCTCGATGACCACCAGTTGGCGGGGGATGTTTCTGCGGCCGCGGTTGGGCAGGAGCGACCCGCGTAGTGCCAGCCCGCGCCGCATCATCACCGTGCCCGTGGGCGCGTAGATGTCGTTGCGCAGGATTCGCAGCACTGACCAGATGAACAACCACAGCAGCAGCAAGAAGCCGACACGGGTCAGCTGCAGAACCAGCCCCTGCATCTGACGTCCTCTCCGTCCCCGTCCTTTCGGCACCGTCACCATACTTGGGTGGCGGTCGACGCGAGGGCCAAGCAGCAGACCGCTCCTCTCGAGCGGTCGACCCTCAGTGAACGCGGACGATGATTTCGGAGTGTCCGAGCCGGATGACGTCGCCGTCGGCCAGCTGCCACTCCTGTACCGGAGCGTTGTTCACCGTCGTGCCATTGGTGGAGTTGAGGTCTGACAATAGCGCGACCTGCCCGTCCCAGCGGATCTCCGTGTGCCTACGGGACACTCCCGTGTCGGGTAGCCGGAACTGGGCGTCTTGCCCGCGACCGATCACATTGGCGCCCTCGCGTAGCTGGTAAGTGCGCCCGCTGCCGTCGTCGAGTTGTAGCGTGACCGCCGATCCCGCAGCCGAGGAGTAGTCGCCCTGGCCCTCCCCGTAACCCTGGTCGCTATAACCCTGGTCGGCGTAGCCGGCCGGGGCCGGTTCCTCGCCGTAGCGTCCGTAATCGGGCTGGGCGTATTCCTGGCGGTGAGGCTGGCCGCTTTGCGGGCCGTATCCCTGGTCGGGATACCCGCCCTGGTCGGGGTACCCG
>Ga0114921_10000069_pt1 | contig 41382 bp, 37 predicted proteins | sample BentaG_FD_87016 | JGI IMG/M metagenome (GOLD analysis project Ga0114921, IMG submission 87016) | Deep subsurface microbial communities from South Atlantic Ocean to uncover new lineages of life (NeLLi) - Benguela_00093 metaG | ecosystem: Environmental > Aquatic > Marine > Oceanic > Sediment ... | reverse complement strand
CGGGGGAGCCGCCGCCTTGCGGGCCGCCCTGTGGCGCCCCCTGGGTTGTCGGCTCGACCGCCGAGGTTTGCGAGATTGCCGGTCGCTCAGAGGCACCCCGAGCTTCGCCCGCGGCGGGAGGATCACCGTTTCCGCCTGCACCCGCGCCTGGACCGTCGGGAGGACCCGCCCCCAGCAGTGGCCGACGCGCCCGCCGGTGATCGTCAACCGTCACGGGTATCCCGGTCACCAGCGGAGTGGGCGGATCCTCGGGTTGGATCTGATGCGGCCAGCCGTCGCGAGCGTATTGATTGCGAATCTCTTCCGACTGGTTCTGCAGTGCGGCCATCTGCAGGGTCTTCCGCAAGTTGTCAGCACTGGCGGGATTCTGCGCGATCTCCTGTTGCAGCTTGTCGAAGTCCCGAGCAACAGGCGCATTGTCACGCTTTGCCGCCGAATGCGCTTCGGCGATGCGCTCCGCCTCGCCGGCCAGCCGCCGCCAGGAACCCGCGAGGCCGATAATCCACCCACGGTAGGCGTCGAACTTCGCGTAGGCAGCGTCGGCGGCTTCTCCTTCCCACAGAAGAGAATTCGTCTCGAACTGCTGGGCCGAAGCCGCGAGCGACTGGGCGTTACTTCGCCACAGCTGCGCTGCGGCCCGCAGCGACGCTCCGTCGTCTCCAGCCTCTAGCGCTCGTTGGGCATCCGGGGGAAACAGCATCTGGTCAGAGACGAGTTTCCCCTTCGGAACGGGCATCCTCGGCGGATGCGGGGGAGCGGGTAGATCCACACCTTTGGGGTACCGGGTGCCGTCCGGAACCGCGGGTGAGTCGGGTGTGATCATCGTGGTGCCGATGTCTTCTCCTGAGATCCTGTCTACGTCCGCATAGGCGGCCGAAACATTGTCCAGGGTCTGAGCAAGCCGCAGCCCCTCAAGCCTGCCGAATTCCTGGTAGGCCCACATCATCTCGGTGTTCACGGCCAGATTGGCGATGGCCACGCGGCTGGTGATGAGCGCATCCGGCGACACGACCGTGGGCTGTGCTGCGTTGGTGGACCAGGACAGACTCCTGATCTGGGTCGCCTTGGCGGCGAGATCTTCCGGAATCACCTGTAGTTCGTCACCGCTCATGGGCGCCGCACGGGTTGTCGAGTTGAACGAATCCGAGCATCATTTCGCCTGCGCCATCTGATAGCGACTCTCTTCGCGCGGGTTGATCGGGCGGATCGGTAGCCGCTCGTGCCGCGGAGTCTCGATGAAGTTGCTGCGCAACGTGACTCGGCCGATCTCAGGATGGGGATCAAGGTAGGTCGTCGAGGTCGGCCACGATACCTGGGTCTGCGCCCCGATCCGCGCCCCGATCTGGCCGGCGAACTCACGGTATTGCGGGTCCAACGTGATAGCCGCACCTGCCGCCGCCGAGCGCACCAGAAACTGGGTGGACAACTGCCCGTTGCCCAGGTCGATGCTGGCGTCGACATCGTCGAACGGCATGTACACGGGATAGCGGTTCGCAGTCTCGCCCACCAACACACCAGCCGAGCCGACGGGTAGCTCCCAGTGCCGGTCGGTGACCGGGCTTTCGCCCAGCAGAGCCGCTCGCTGACCTCCATAAAGACATGAAAAACCATGCGGTGTGGAAGGAGTCGTCAGTGTAGTGAGAAGGACCGTGGTGGTGGGCGCTGAACCCGGTGCTATGCGGACTCGCGTCAGCGTGTGATCGGCACGTACCGACCACCAAACGTCCGGCCCGCCCGGAGCATGGTAGGCAGCCGTGAATGTGTTGCGGCCCTTGATCATCGACCAAGCTTCGTACTCAAAACCAATCTCGGTGGTTCGGTCGAAGCCGTCGAAGCTACGAGCGGGTCGCGCGTCGACGCCGTTGCCTGCCAGCAGATCCGCGATCCGAGTCGCGGAGGCCACGAGATACTGCGCCACTCCCGAAACCCCCTCGTCGCGCCGCATGGCGGACTTGTGTACCCGTTCAGGATCGGCGCGCAGCAGGATCCACGTGCGCCGGTTCGCCGGTGCCGGGTACGGGCCGACCACCTGCTCGTAGAGGGCGATGAGCGCCGCCGGTGCGGTCCTGCCGATGCGGTAGCCCGCGGACACCACGTCGGCTTCCAGGTCGGGACAGTATGCGGTCAGCAGGTTTTCGACGAAGCGGGTGTCGACGACGTCGTCGGTGAAGGCCTCTCCGTTGACGATCACGGTGGGGGTGAACGGCCGCGGAATCAGCTCGATGATCGACACCATGTGGTCGCCCTGCCAACGCACCGCGACCGGATCGCCCGGCATCGCCGTCGCGCCGACCGCGGACTCTGTGGGCGACGCCGGCGCCCGACGATGTCTGCGCCGCCAGGCGAAGAGCACAGCTACCCAGCCCGTGAGTCGGCGACCGCGCAAGGTCAGCACTGAGGCCAGCGCGATCAGAACACTCGCCGTGATGCCCAGCCAGAGCAGATCAAGCCGGCCGAACAGCAGCACGACTGCCGGGATCAGCATCGCGGCGCACAGCGCATGGCCGGTGGTCAGTCGCAGCCCGAATACCGAGCCCCACTTGCTCATCGGCGCCTCAACGTTCGTCGGGCCAGCGCAAAGATGCCGAGTGTCAGCGCGAGGCCCACACTGACGATGACCACTCCGGTGATCGGGTTGCGGTCAGGGGGCGGCACGTGTTGCGGCGGTGGAATCTTCTGGACCCGGTAGGGGATCGTTGCCGGCCCCGGGGGCACGTCCCAGGTCAGCGCGGCGACCGGATCGATGACCCCGGCGCCGACGACGTTGTCCACGCCGCCACCAGGGTGTCGCGCAGTCGCGGTGATCCGGTTGATGATCTGCGCGGGAGTGAGTTCTGGAAAGCGCTGTCTGAGCAGTGCTGCGAGGCCCGAGACGTACGCCGCGGCGAAGGACGTGCCGCTGATGGGCACCGGTCCATCCTCGCCCTGCAGTGCGTTGACGGGATTGCCGTCGTAGCCCAGTGCTACCAGGTTCTCGCCAGGAGCGGCAGCCCCGACCCATGGGCCCTGCAGGGAAAATCCGCTCGGCTGGCCGTTGGGCGCGATGCTGGCCACAGGAAGCACCATGGGCGAGTACCACGCGGGCGAGACGATGGTCTGCACCTCCCGCCAACCACGCGGATCGGCCGGCATTGCCGCATCGGGTGGCGGGTTCTGGTTGCAGTCGCCGCCCGAGTTGCCGGCTGCGACGATGATCACCGCGCCCTTGACGTTGACGGCGTAGTTGATAGCCGCACCGACGACTTTCTCGTCGATCGGCCGCGTGACCTTGTAGCAGGCGGCTTCGCTGATGTTGATGACCTGCGCGCCGATGTTGGCCGCGTGCACGATTGCGCGGGACAGACTGCGCAGTGATCCCGCGGTTCGGGTCGCGTTGGGGTCGTTGGGGTCGCTGCGGGTGCCGACCGGTTGGAAACTGTCCGATGTCTGCCGCAGGGACAGGATCCGTGCGTCGGGCGCCACCCCGATGAAGGCGTCTGCCGGGGCAGGTCTGCCGGCGATCAGCGAGGCGGTGAGCGTGCCGTGCGCATCGCAGTCCGACATCCCATTGCCGTCCTGGTCGACGAAGTCGCCGCCGGGTTCTGTGGGCACCCGGGGAGAAGCGTTTACCCCGGTATCGATGATCGCCATGGTGACTCCGGAACCGGTCGCGAACTTCTGCGCCTCGGAGAGTTGGAGGTATTCGGCGGCCCATGATGTGTCGGCGAAGTTCGTATTCGGAAAGGTCGTCGGCGAAGCACAGATACGGCGTTGCTCCATGGGCTGATCCGGCCCGGTGTGGTCAGGTGGAAGGGCCGCCGGGTCGATTATCGGCGGTTCGATCGCCCAGACCTGGGGAGCTGCCAGGAGCGCCAGGACCAGCGCCGAGATGAGCGCACCTAGACGGCGCACGCGCGGTCACCCCCCGCGACGCCTGACCAGGCCCCAGAATGCCGGAAAGTCCACAGCAAACCCGAGACCACCCAGCGGGCAGCCCAAGAGCTCACGTCGAACCAACCTGCGGATCTCACCAGGCAAGCTTACGGGTGCCTCGAGCAGGTCATTCCGCATTCTTTTCGGGGCCCGGGAAGTGAATCAGGCGTCCAGATCTCGCGCGACCAGTTCGGAGATGGTGTTGAGTGCGGCCTCGTCATCGGATGCGACGGTGACCTGGGCGCCCTGCTTGGCATCGAGTGTCATGATCATCAGTGCCGAGCCGGCGTCGACGGGTTCACCACCGGCGACCGACAGAGTGATGGATGCGCCCGCCGTGACGGCGGCCTCGGCGATGATGGCCGCGGGCCGGGCGTGTAGTCCGATAGACGAGCCGACGGTGACGGTCCTGGTGGGCATGGCTACTCCTGGTGACGGTGTGATCGATGCTCGGGTTTTCAGTGACAGTGACAGTGACAGTGACGACGGTCACGACTGACCGTCGGCGCAGACGACTTCGATTCCCTGCTCAGTCAGTTCGGCGCTGTCGGCGGCGGGGATCCCGGCGTCGGTGATGAGGGTGTCGACACTGGAGATGGGCGCGAAGCTCACGAAGGCTTCGCGGCCCACCTTGGCGGAGTCCGCAGCGACGACGACGTGGTCCGCGGCCTGCACCATTGCCCTCTTGACCGCTGCCTCGTCGCTGTCGGGGGTGGACAATCCGTGCCGAACGCTGAGGGCACTGGCTCCGATGAAGGCGATGTCCACTCTCAGGTTGTCCAGTACCCGCAGTGTCTGGTCGCCGACCGCGGCCTGATCAACGCCGCGCACCCGCCCGCCGAGCACGTGGAGAGTTACCGAGGGCAGGGTGGCCAAGCGGGCCGCGATCGGCACCGAGTTGGTCACCACGACGAGAGGGCGATCGGCCGGCAGCCGCGCTGCGATCCGCGTGGTTGTGGTGCCGGCGTCCAGGAGCACTGTGGCTCCGCTCGGCGGAAAGAACTCCGCTGCGGCCGCCGCGATCGCATCCTTGTGCACCGAGCGGGCGACCTCTTCCTCGCCCACTTCGGGCTCGACGAGGTGCAGCGCCCGAACTGGAACGGCACCGCCATGAACCCGGCGCACCATGCCCCCTCTGTCCAGCGCTGTGAGGTCGCGCCGCACCGTCTCGGTGGTGACGTCGTACGCCTGCGCCAGCTCGGTGACCGACGCGCGGCCCCGCGTGATGACCAGGGAGGCGATGGCCTGCTGTCGCTCTTCGGGGTACATGGGGCTCCGTCCCATCGAGGCTGCGGGGTTGAGGCTGCGGGGTTGAGGCTGCGGGGTTGAGGCTGCGGGGTGCGATCGGGGATGTGCGCAGTCCGAGGGCCGGGTTTACCTGTGGATACCGGAGTCCAGCCTAATGTTGGTATCATTGGTTTTACTTCTGATCATGTTGTTTTGTCAACAGCGTCTTGTAATCTGGTTCGCATGGTTGCGCCGCCGTCGCCCACCCCACCGGCCGCGGATTCGGGTTGGGGCCCGGGCCGGGTATTGCAGGGCGTTCCTGTGGTACTCGGAGCCCAGTACGGTCCGGTGATCAGGCCCGGCGAGCTGCCCGATGTCCACCGGGAGGCGACCCGGGATGTTGCCGAGGTGGACCGCCTCGCCGAACGGGAACGTCTCACCGCGGCAGCGGCGGTCGTCGCTGCCCGGTTGCGCGATCGGTCGGCGCACGCGACGGGCGCAGCGTCCGAGGTGCTCGCCGCGACCGCAACCCTGGCCCAGGATCGTGCCTGGCTCGGCGCCGCGGAGAAGCGCATCATGGAGGGCGCTCCCGCAGGCCGCGCGGTGGTCGCCGCGGTAGACCAGTTCGTCGACCTGTTCACTCAACTCGGTGGGCTGATGGCCGAACGTGTGACCGACCTTCGCGACATCGGGAACCGCGTCATCGCCGAGCTTGACGGGCTGCCCGAGCCGGGCATCCCGCCGCCCGAGCAGCCCTCCATCCTGTGCGCCGAGGACTTATCGCCCGCCGACACCGCAGGCCTGGACCCGACGCTCGTCGTCGGCCTGGCCACTACCCTGGGCGGCCCGACCAGCCACAGCGCGATTATCGCGCGCCAGCTCGGCATTCCGTGCGTCGTAGCCGTCAGCGGCCTCGGCGACGTCCCCGCCGGAGCGATGGTTCTCGTCGACGGCACCCGGGGAACCGTCACGGTCACTCCTGACCGGGCGGCCGCCTGCGAAGCCGTGGCCGAGGCCCGGCGCGCGGCAGCGCGAACCGAGAATTGGTCGGGCCCGGGTGCCACTGCCGATGGTCACGCCGTGGCCGTACTCGCCAACGTCCAGGACGGCGCGTCAGCCCGCTCGGCCCGGGAGACACCGGCCGAGGGCATTGGGCTGTTCCGCACCGAGCTGTGCTTCCTCAACAGTGATACCGAACCGAGCGTGGCCGAGCAGGCCGACATCTATACCGAGGTGCTAGCGGCATTCGCCGGGCGCACGGTGGTCGTCCGCACCCTCGACGCCGGTTCGGACAAGCCGCTGAAGTTCGCCGCGCATCCCGATGAGGCCAACCCCGCGCTCGGCGTCCGCGGCATCCGCATCGCCGAAGCTAACCCCGGGCTGCTGAGGCATCAGCTCGAGGCGATCGCCGCCGCCGCGGAGCGCACCGGAAACCAGCCGTGGGTGATGGCGCCGATGATCGCGACCGCCCAGGAGGCGGAAAGCTTTGCCGGCCAAGTACGTTCACACGGGCTCACGCCGGGAGTGATGATCGAGGTGCCCGCGGCGGCGCTGCTGGCCGAACGAATTCTCGAGCATGTCGACTTTCTATCGATCGGGACCAACGACCTGGCCCAGTACACGATGGCCGCTGACCGGATGTCAGCCGACCTCGCGACACTCACCGATCCGTGGCAGCCGGCGGTGCTGTCCCTGGTCGCCATGACGGCCCGCGCCGGCACCGCGGTGGGCAAGCCGGTCGGGGTCTGCGGCGAGGCCGCCGCCGATCCACTGCTGGCCTGCGTGCTGACCGGTCTCGGGGTGACGTCGCTGTCGGCGGCCGCGGCCGCTGTGCAGGGGGTGGGCGCGAAACTGGCGCAGGTCACGCTGCAACAGTGCCGTGAAGCAGCGCAGGCGGTGCGGTCCACGGCCAGCGCTGCCGAAGCGCGCGCGGCCGCGTGGGCGGTGCTGGGCTGACCCGCTCGCGATGAGTTACGGCACTTTCTGCATCGTGTATATCGTCTCCAGTTCGCCGAGCAACGCAGCGGCGGTCAGCAACGGCAGGGCTGCCGCCACGCCGAGGTCGTTGTCGGGCGCTTCGGAGCGCAGAGCCACCACGAACTCGTCGGCGATCGGCATCCAGGACTGCTCGGGGTGGGACTGCCCCGCCAGATGCTCGCAGATCGCGTCGACGTGGGACTCCACCACCGCGCGCACCGCCGGAAGTGCCGCCAGGGGTGGCGGCGTGGGGATGTCGGCGATCAGGTCGGCGGCCGCGCGCAGTCGGATGGCCCGGTGGAACGAGCGCACGGTCGGGGCGCGAAAGTCCGTCTCGCCGCTGCTCTCCGAAAGATAATGGCGCACAGCATCATCGATCACCCGAGAGGCGGCCAGGGCGTCGTGGCTCAGCGTCACGAGTTCGTCGGCGCGCTCCTCGAACTCGCCTCGGGTGATGCGCAAAACCGCGACCCGCAGGTACTGCGCGAAGATCGAGCGGGCCGAGTCGATCGCCGACGTCACCGATGCGGTGGCTCCGCGCGGCCACAACAACAGCGACACGACGACACCCACCAGGGCGCCGATTATGACGTCCTGCATGCGGATCAGCCCAACCTCCCAACCGGTTGGCACCACGAGGTTGAACGAAATCAGCACCATCATCGTGAACGCGGCCTGCGCCGCGGTGAACGATGCGATCTCGGGCACGTAGGCCGAACCGAACACCACGAATGGCATGAGAATCCACAGCACCACGGGATCGACCCCGACCACGGAAATGACCACCACGCCAATCAGGAAACCGATACCCGTCCCGATCACTGCGCGCCACACCCGGGTGCCCGTGGTCAGTGCGCTGCTGCGCAGCACCGAGAGCGCGCCCAGGACGACCCAGAACCCGTTCTCGACCGGGAAGATGTGAGTGACGGCGACCGCAAGCGCGAGGCCCACTCCGGTGCGCAGGCTGTTGCGCAGCGCCACGGCGCGGTTGGCCAGGAAGCCCGAGGTGACCTGGGCGGCCATCGCGGTTGCCGGCAGCACCCGTTCCGAGGCGCCGGTCTCGGGGAGGCGCAGATCCAGTGCGCGGGCCCATACCTGACGTGCGTCGGCAGCCGCCGCGACAGCGATCATGCGACCCGTCGCTCCGATGGTGGCCGCGATCGTTCGCCGGCGTAGCAACTCCCGGCCCAACTCAACAGCCTGGTCGTCGTCGGCGGCGTCGAGGATGGCGGCGAGGTCCTCGCGGTACCTCCCGCGCGAGGCGGTCCTCAACCTACTGAGAGCCGCATCCAAGTCAGCGCGCGCCGCGTCCCGTCTGGCCACGCGCGTGATGCGCAGCACAGCGGCGGCATCGCGGAGCACTTGCACAGCGGGTTCCTTCATATCGGCCAGCGCCGCCCCGGCCTGCTCCCCGGCGTTTTCGGTGACCCACTCCAGATCGTCTACTACCCGTACCAGCGCACGGCTACCGGCCGTCAGCCCCACCGGCCGGAAGTCAGCACCGAGGAAGTTGGCGCGCAACGCGTCCATAGCCGCGGAGGCATCGGCGGCCGACGCGCGTCCGTCCAACCTGTCGGCCAGCATGCGACAGGCCCGCGCGGCGTGGCGTCGGAGTTCGCCGTGGTGGCGCGGCGGGAGCACGACCAGCGCGGCGGGCACGCACACCGCCAGCGCGATGGTCCAGCCCAACAGCCGGTCCTCGATCGGTGCCGGCGGCGTGCATGCCGGCAGCACGAACGTCAGCAGCGTAGCGCGTTGGGCCGCGGCGATCGTCTCGCTGAACAAGCCCGAGAACGTCACCACCACCCCGACGACGAACATCGCCAACACGGCCAGCCACGCCTGCGGAGCCACCAGGGTGCCCAGGGTGATCATGATGAAGCCGCTGACACCCAGTCCGGCGTAGGCGACGGCGCGGTTGTGGCCATTGCCGGGGAAATCGGTGAACACCAGCAGCGCGACGGACCCCAAGATGGCGTACAGCGGCGTCTGCGGATTGTCACCGGCGACGGCGAAACATAGCGCCCCGGCAAGCGGCACTACCAGCGCCGCCCGAAGCGCGCGCCGCAGCGCGTCGTGCTCGGGGTCGCGCTGGTGTATGCGCCTTTCGATACGGTATCGCATGCTGTTGGCGCCGCCGCTCATCAGTGGGCGAGAACCTTGATGCCGATGACCAATAGACCGACGCCGGCCAGTGAGACAACCGTCACCAGTTGCTGCCACCAGGGCAGTCCGGTCCGATGAACAGCGACGAACGCGATAAGGCCGAGTTCGGCGACAAGCACCCACTTCGCGATCCACATCGCTGTGTCGATCTCGAGAAGGCCGAGGCCCGCGGCGGCCAGCGACAGCATGGGCAGCAGGCTGGCCTGCAGGATTTGGCTGGATGCCTGCAACATTCGCCAGGTCTCCAGACTCCGCGGTGCCCGCTCATGCACGCTCAGGTGAGCCACCCAGTTGGCGAGCAGGCTGGCCGCCCACAGGCCGCCCATTGCGACCGCAACGTCGATCATCCGGTACCACGCGCCGGTCTCCTCGTTGGTGTAATTGGTCAGCACCGCGAGCGTCGCCAGGCAGGAGATCGCGCCGTAGAGGCGCTCCCGCAGTGTGGCGACGACATGTGCGACCGGTGTCGCCGGCTCTGTGGCATCAGACCGGCCGGCGCCGTTCTCGGGGACCTCACTGCCCATCGGGCACCGAACTGAACCGGCCCGAGTCGAGCGCCTCCAGCAGTTGGGCCACTATCCAGGCAAAACCGCCGGCGTCGGGTGGCATTGTCACCTGCTCATAACCCACCAGCAGGTACAACGCCCACCCGGCGAAGAGCTCCGCCTGGCGTTCGCTGTGCAGGATTTCCAGAGCGGCCTCGTACACCGTCGCGAACCGTTGACTGTCCACCGCGGCCTGCACGGCATGTACCCGGGGTTCGATCGAACTCCATGCCCGGATCGCGGCCTCGGCGCCGTGGGGCAGCGCGAGCCCTGTCTGGATAAGGCTGTCGATGCGTTTCCGGGGGTCAGGTTCAGCTCCAACCGCCTCCACCACCTTCGTGGTCATATCCTCGCGCCAGTGCGCGACCAGCTGTTGGGTGTAGGCCGACCAGCTGCTGAAGTAGTGGTAGAAGGATCCGGTCGTGACCCCGAGCCGCTGACAGATCTCGGCCAGCTTCAGTCCGCCGTAGCCCCGGTCGGAAAGGATGTCGAGGCCGACTTCGAAGAACGACTCTTTCGAAGAGACATCTCCCATGCCTAGAACCGTAGTTCAGCCGACGCCCTGCCTGCGGACCGCCGATGAACGGATTGTGGCTGGGGGGGTCGAAGCGCCGAAGAGCTCACGGAATTGGTGACCTGGCGGGTCAGCTTTGTCATCGCGCTGGGCGAGCCGGGTGCGGACACCGAGGTGGAGTACCCGGACGTCCAGCACCTGGTGGAGGTTTCTGCGTCGGATCGAAGTGCGTGCGTGTGGCGTGTTTCACACCTGCGTCCGCGGCGCCCGACAATTAGATAGACTGGCGAAGTATTTCCGCTTCAGCGCCGGACTGACTTCAGCACCAGCGAGAAATTTCAGCCCCAACGAGTTTCAGTGCCAACGAGAGGTAGCCGACCATGAGCTCACAGCGCACCGACAATGACACCTGGGATATCGCCTCCAGCGTCGGAGCCACTGCAGTCCTGGTCGCTGCCGCCCGCGCCGCCGAGACCGTCCGGCCTGAGCCGTTGATCAGCGATCCATACGCTCAGATTCTGGTGGCCGACGCGGGTACGGGAGCATGGGAATGCCTGCTCGACCCGGAGGTGGTGTCCAGGATCGCCGAAGCGGACGCCGAGATCGGCGCATTGTTCGAGCACATGGGCAGCTACCAGGCTGTGCGCACGCACTTCTTCGACGAGTTCTTCGCCCGTGCAAGCGCGGCGGGCATCCGCCAGGTCGTCATCCTCGCCTCCGGTCTCGACTCGCGGGCGTTCCGCCTGGCGTGGCCGACGGGCACCACGGTGTTCGAGATCGACCAGCCGAAAGTGCTCGAATACAAAGCCGGCACGCTGGCACTGCACGACGTGAACCCCGCCGCGGCGCGACGAGAGGTTCCTGTTGATCTCCGCCAAGATTGGCCGACAGCGCTGGTCAAGACGGGTTTCGATGGTGCGCAGCCGACGGCGTGGCTGGCCGAGGGCCTGCTGATGTATCTGCCGGCCGATTCGCAGGATCGGCTGTTCACCCAGATCGACGAACTTTCCGCGCCAGGCAGTCGGGTGGCCGCTGAGACCATGCGAGTCCAAGCCGAGGAGCGCCGCGAACGGATCCGGAAGCGATTCGTGGAGGTCGCCGCGCAGGTTGGTGTGGAGCCCATAGACATCACCGAGTTGACCTACGAAGACCCCGACCGGGCCGATGTCGCCGGGTGGCTGTCCGATCACGGCTGGCGGTCGGAAACCGTTGCCTCAAATGATGAAATGCGACGCCTGGGCCGCATGGTCGAAATACCCGACTCCGGGGATGAGTCCTTCTCCACGTTCGTGACCGGCGAAAAGGTATAGCTCCCCGGGAGTTCAGGACGGAACAGCCTCGGGTTTTGAGTGGATGACGAAGCCAACCCGACCCGATGGCTCGGCCACGATGTGCCCGCCGTATACAGATAAGGCATGGAAGAGGGCGCGCAGGCTCTTCTGATGTGAAGAGCACGAGCGTTGCGCCCACGACCGGTGGGCAGAGGCCGACCCAGGACCCGTCGGCTCGGACAATTCGAGAGAGGAACAATCAGTGCCAGGAGTGCAGGATCGTGTCGTTGTTGTCACAGGTGCCGGCGGCGGACTCGGCCGCGAATACGCGCTGACGCTAGCCCGAGAAGGGGCCAGCGTCGTCGTCAATGACCTTGGCGGAGCGCGGGACGGCACCGGTGCCGGGTCGGCGATGGCCGACCAGGTAGTCAAGGAGATCCGCGACGCCGGCGGCCGCGCTGTGGCGAACTACGACTCCGTCGCCGAGCAAGAGGGCGCAGCCAACATCATCAAAAGCGCGGTAGACGAGTTCGGCAAGGTCGACGGTGTGGTCAGCAACGCGGGCATCCTGCGCGACGGCACCTTCCACAAGATGGAGTTCGGCAGCTGGGACAGCGTGATCAAGGTGCACCTCTACGGCGGCTACAACGTCATCCGCGCCGCCTGGCCGCACTTCAGGGAGAACGGGTTCGGCCGCGTGGTCGTGGCCACCTCCACCAGCGGTCTGTTCGGGAACTTCGGTCAGGCCAACTACGGGGCGGCCAAGATGGGCCTGGTGGGGATGATCAACACCCTCGCTCAGGAAGGCGCCAAGTACGACATCAAGGCCAATGCCGTGGCCCCGATCGCGGCCACCCGGATGACGCAGGACATTCTGCCGCCCGAGGTATTTGAGAAGCTTACGCCCGAGTACGTGGCACCTGTGGTCGCCTACCTGTGCACCGAGGAAGTGCCCGATACCGCTTCGGTGTTCATCGTCGGCGGCGGCAAAGTGCAACGGGTCGCGCTGTTCCAGAATTCCGGTGTGACGTTCACCGAGATGCCGTCGGTGGACGATGTCGCAGTTAGGTGGGGCGAGATCGCCGACCTGTCCGCGGCCGAGCGGGCCGCCTTCAGCCTCGGCTGACAGTTCGGTGAGCGCCGTCGGCATCATTCTCGTCGCGCTGGCGATTGCGGTCGGACTGGTGGGCATCGTGGTGCCGATCCTGCCGGGCGCGCTCCTGGTCATCGCGGCCATCGGCGTGTGGTCGTTCGTCGAGAGCACCGCGGTGTCCTGGGTGACGTTCGGAGTTGCGGCCGCGCTGATCGTCACCGCCGAGATCGTCAAATACACCTGGCCCGTCAAACGCATGCGCCAGGCGCAGGTGCGAACCTCGACGCTGGTAATCGGGGCGTTGGCAGGCTTCGTCGGCTTCTTCGTCGTCCCGGTGATCGGTTTGCTCATCGGTTTCGTCGCGGGTGTGTTCGCCGCCGAATTGGCGGTTCGTGGCAACCTCGCCCGGGCGTGGGCCTCCACCGTCCACGCGCTCAAGGGTGTCGCGCTGTCCGTGGGAGTTGAGTTGACCGGGGCGCTGCTGGCGGCGACGGCGTGGGTGGTCGGCGTCTGGGTCATCCACGGGTGACCTGGGTGCGCGACCCCCACGCCTGAGCCAGCCGGCGCCGGACGGTGGCGTCGGTGTCCATCGCGGTGATGCGAATGACGATCCACCCCAGCTCCAGCAGCTCGTCGATGCGGCGGATGTCCCGGTCGAACCGCTCCCTGCTCATGCGGTGGTGCTTGCCCTCGTACTCCACTGCGATTTTGAGGTCTCGCCAACCGAGGTCGACGACCCCGATCAGCGCGCCGTACTCGTTGTACACCGACAGCTGTGTCGCCGGCCGTGGATAGCCCGCTCGAACAACTATCAGCCGCAACCACGTCTCACGGGGCGATTCGGCTCCCGGGTCCACCAGCGAGAGTGTTTCCAAAGCTCGGTTCCGGCCCTGGCGGCCAGGGTGCCTGCGCACGGCAGATTCAATCTGGGTCACCTTGAGTCGAGTAGCTCGCGCGAGCGAGTCCACCGCAGCGACCGCGGCGTCGAGCGAGTAGCGACGCGCGAGATCCACAGCGGTGCGCACCGGCGTCGTCACCCGCATGCCATCGACGACGCAGACCTCGTCCTCGTTGATGGTCCCGGCCCACACGACGATCCCGGCTGTTCGGCGCCGGTTGGTATCGATCGCGGTGGCCGGAACTTTGGCGTCGATCCACTTGGCGCCGTGAAGTGCCGAGGCCGAGCTGCCCGCCAGAATGCCGTGGCCGCGAGTCCTCAGCCAGCATGCCTTCGCCCGTATGACTGCCGTCAATTCCGTGTGCTTCGGGACGTAGACATCGTGGTGGATAGCAACGAACCGGGTGCGAAGCTCGTGACGGGTGAGGCGGCCGGCGGCGATTGCCACGCTGCCCAGAAACGGTTCGCCCATGCCGGCAGTGTTCTGCACGGCGCCGACAGGTTCTTTGACTCGACTTCTTTGACACGGCCTTGCGAACGTCTCCCGGGCGCCGATCTGGGACTCTGCGTAACGCAGTGGCGAATCCTGGCGCCTGGAGTCTCCCTGGCGTTACGCAGTTCAGCCGTGGGATGGGGCTCGGCCGTGGGATGGGGCTCGGCCGCGGATCAGGGTTCGAGGATCAGCTTGCCGGTCATGCGGCTGGTCCGGCTGAGCTCGTGGGCTTCCTCAGCGCGCGTGAGGGGAAGCTTCTGGGCGATGGCCACATGCAGCTTGCCGGCAGCCGCGGCGGCTACTAATGGTTCGAGCCGCGCGCCCGTGGGCCTGCCCAAGATGGTCTTGGATTTGAAGGGTGGCATCAGCATCTGCACGACGGCGCTGGGTTCATCGCCCGCCACCATGATGTGGCGACCGCGGGGGGACAGCAGACCTCGACACCCGGCGCCGGAGTAGCTGCCCACGCAGTCGACGACCACGTGGAAAGGGGCATGTGGCTTGGCCTGTGCGAGCACATCGCCCTCGTTGTAGTCGAGGACCAGGTCGGCCCCAAGGCCCTTGACCATCTCCACGTTCTTCGTCGAGCAGACGCCGGCCACGAAGGCGCCCTCCAGCTTGGCGATCTGGACAGCCAGCTGGCCTACGCCGCCGGAGGCGCCCAGCACCAGGACCCTCCGTTGGCCGGGCTGCACGCGGCGGATACCGCCCAGGTCCACCACCGCCAGCTGAGCGGTGACTCCGCTCACGGGCAGGGCGGCTGCCACGGCGATGTCCACGGCGTCCGGGACAACGCAGAGCTGATCCTCGCGCACCACGACGGTATCGGCATACGAACCCCGCTGGCCGCGGGAGAAGTTGGTGCCGCCGACCACCCGCTCACCGGGGGCGGTACGTGTCACCCCGGGACCGACCGCCTCGACCACCCCGGCGAAGTCCACCCCCACCACCACCGGCGGCTTCGGCCCCAGCAGGCGTGCTGCCAACCGCAGTGGCCCGGAGGTGCGCATTTTCCAGTCGACGGGGTTAACCCCGATCGCCTGGACCTGCGCCCGGACCTCGCCCTTCTTCGGTTCGGGCGTGGGTAGCTCAACGAGCTCCAGCTTCTCTGCCGGATTCCAGCTCCGCTGAGCCATGGCTTTCATGGCACCGAGGCTAGTGAACGGATCGGCACTGCCTTGCGAAGGGGCTTCACTGTGGGGAGTTCGGCCGGGGCGGCACGCAACAGACCACCCCACTCTCCGGTGACGCCCACCGATCTGGAACCATGCCCTCATGCGTCCACCTGCTGCGTTTCCGTACCGACTCGACCGCCGGTGGGCGCCGTTGTTCGCCGCAATAGGGGTCAGCGACCAGGACGGAGTCGACCTGACCGAAGACGGACTGCTTCGTGCCACCTACGGCCGCTTCAGCATCGAGACCCCGTTGGACAACATCGATCACACCGAGGTCAATGGCCCCCATCGCTGGTACACCGCGGTGGGACTGCGGCTCAGCTTCACCGATGACGGCATCACCTTCGGAACCAACCACGAGGCGGGTCTGTGCATCGCCTTCAAGCAGAAGATTCCCAAGGTCATCGGGTTCAAGGATCACTCGGCGCTGTGGGTCAGCGTCGCCGATCCCGAGGCGCTGGCCGCCGCCATCGGCCGGTAGTCGATTCTTCCGCCCGTGACCAACGGCCCGATCGAGCATCGCGAGCCCGCGTGGAATCGGAGAACGCGTCGTCGTACCTAATGCCGGGTGCGCAGCGCTGACAGCTACTCGTCGGCGACATCGTCGAGACGCTCGCTCACCCGCGCCAGCGCCTCATCGAAGATCTCCACTTTTTCGTTGCTGCGTTCGTTGGCAGGTTGGGCGGCCCCGCGGGACCCCTTGGCCTCCACGCGGGCCGCACCCTGGCGCCGCAACAGGCTGAAGTGTTTGTCGCGGGCTCTCCTGAGCCGGCTCTGCAGTCCTTTCAGCGACTCCTCGTCCATGCGCGCAAGGGCGTGGACCTGAGACTCGTCGATCAACGAATTTTCCTGCTTGGTCAGATTCACCTGGTGGTTGCTCACCGTTGATTCATAGCTTGCGCCCGCCGCGCCGGTGCGCCGAATCGTCGGAACGGCACGCGTTCGAATTCATCCGTCCCCGGCGCCGGCCCGGGTTCTCGATCATGGGGCCGGTGCTGTTGTCGGGGCGGTCGGATCCCCTAGCCGACCATTTGCCGATTGGCGCGAATCGACGTTATGGCACTATTTTCTTGCTGTGATGTTCTCAGCTGCCAGCACCGTCGCCCGGTGGATCTCCCCGTTCCTGGCGGTGGCGTCCGTCGCCGCTATTTGTTCAGTCGGCACGGTGCATGTCGATCCTGCCCCGTCAGTGCGCCTTGCCAGTGAGGCTAACCCGCTGGCCGGAAGGCCCTTCTACATCGATCCCATCTCGAAGGCCATGGCTGCCGCCAATAGCGCCAGTCCGCCGAGTCCTGAGTTGACGGCCATCGCCAACACGCCACAGGCGTACTGGCTCGATCACGCATTCCCTGCGCCCACCGCCGCCAGCACGGTCCAGAGGATTGCCAGCTCGGCGCAGGCCGTCGGCGCCACGCCCGTTTTCTCCCTGTACGCCATCCCGCACCGCGACTGCTACAGCTACGCGGCGGGTGGGTTTGGCTCAGCCGCGGCCTACCGGGAGTGGATCGACGCCATCGCTTCCGGCCTGGGCTCGTTGCCGGCTGCGATCATCCTCGAGCCGGATGCCATCGCGATGGCCGATTGTCTTACCCCTGACCAGCGCCAGGAGCGCTTTGACTTGCTGCGCTACGCCGTCGACACGCTGACCCGCGATCCTGCCGCGGCCGTGTACATCGACGGCGGGCACTCGCGCTGGTTGAGTGTGGAGGAACTCGCCGCCGGACTCAACGAGGTCGGCGTCGACCGCGCCAGGGGTTTCAGCATCAACACGGCGAACTTCTACACCACCGATGAGGAAATCGGTTACGGCGAGGCGGTCTCGGCGCTGACCAACGGTGCGAACTACGTGATCGACACGTCCCGCAACGGCGTCGGCCCGGCGCCGGAAACCGGGATGCAATGGTGCAATCCCGCTGGTCGTGCACTGGGTGTCCCGCCGACCACGGCTACCGCCGGCGCGCATGCCGATGCCTACTTGTGGATCAAACGTCCCGGTGAATCCGACGGATCTTGCGACCATGGGGAACCCAGCGCGGGCACTTTCGTGAATCAGTATGCGATCGATCTGGCCCGCACCGCGGGTCAGTAGGGGCCTCATGTGGGCTGGCGCTCTGGACCCGCTCGTGGCGACTGGGCCTGCTCGTGGCGATCGGGCCCGCTCGTGCAAACTGGAGCGGTGATTGCCCGCATCTCGGCGTTTGTCGGTGTCTTCCTTGTTCTGGGCGCCTTGAGCGGAGTACCAGCGTCGGCCAATCCTGGAGTCCCCCCCGGCGCGCTGGCGTTCGGCGGATTGCAGCGCACCTTTGTGCTGCACGTTCCCGCGGGTCTCGAGCATCCGGCCGGATTGGTGATCAATCTGCACGGTGCCGGTCAGACCGGTGGGGATCAGGCCGCACTGACCAATTACAACGCCGTCGCCGATCAGTATGGGTTCGTCGTGGCCTACCCGGACGGCATCGACTTCAGCTGGGCCGACGGTCGCGGCGCCTCAGTGCCCGACTGGGATGGCGTCGATGATGTGGGATTTCTGGCAACGCTGATCGAGCGACTCTCGAATGACCACGGCATTGCGCCCGGCCGGGTCTTCGTGACAGGTATGTCGGCCGGCGCGTTCATGGCCAACCGGCTGGCGTGCGAACGCGCCGACCTCGTCTCGGCCATCGCGCCAGTTGCCGGGACCTTGGGCGTGGCCACTGCATGCAATCCTTCGCGGCCGGTCTCGGTCTTACTGATTTACGGTACTGCTGATCCCGTTGTGCCCTATGACGGCGGTCCGATGGTCGGGCGCGGTGGGCCTAGTGACATCGTGTCCGCGCCGGCGATGGCGGAGCGGTGGCGCGCGCTGGATCGTTGCCCGGGGCCACCCGTCGAAACGGTCTCGGTCGGCCAGGGCGCCGCCGCCAAAGTGCACCGCTTCACCGCCGCTGGATGCGCAGATGCAACCGAGGTCGAATTCGTCCGCATCGACGGTGGCGGACATACCTGGCCGGGGGGCCAGTTCGCGCTGCCGGCTGCGATGGTCGGGCCGACAAGTCACGCGTTCGACGCCTCACAAGCAAGTGGCCGGTTCTTCGCCTCGCGGGCCGGGTAAAGCGTGCATGGATCTCGCCTACCCCATCGATTTCGCCAACCCCATCGATTCTGGGTAACGCAGCGGCGGGAAATCGGGCCTGGAATCGCCGTGGCGTAACTCAATTCAAGTCGTTGGGTGCGGCCACCCTGCGCTTGAGGTCCTCACGGGTGCCCCGGGCGTGTCGGGCGGGGGTTCGTCAGTGGGGCGGGGGTTCGTCAGCCGGGTGGGGGTTTGCCGGCATTCGGCTGGGCGCTCAGCGGGATGAACCGCCGCAGCTTGCCGCTTGTCGGCTGGAGCGTGAGGCGCTGCACCAACTGGACATGGACCTCCGGATCGCTCATACCGCGTTGGCGGAGTGCGTCGGCGATCAAAGAGATCAGCTGATCAACATCGGGATTTCCTACGGCAAGGATGTCGGCACCGCTGGCCGTCTGCTTGACCTGGTACTCCGACACGCGAGCGTCAGTGCCGAGAATGTGACGGAAGACGCCGGCGGGAATCGTGGCCGTCGGGTAACTGAAATCGTCGTCGCGGCGTCCGCCGATGTCGGCCACCCGGGCGAACGCGCTGCCACATGCGCAGTCGCCGTCCAGCGTGCGCACCTGGTCGCCCAAGTCGTACCGGATGAACGGAAACGTCCGGTTGGCCAGGCCGGTAGCCAGGGTGCGGGCGGCTGGGGCGTCGGAGGCGACGGGAGTCCCGTTCTCATCGACCCGCTCGAGGATGACCTCGTCCTCGCAGACATGCAGCCCCGCTCCGAGCCCACAACCAACTGCCTGGACGCCGATCTCGGTCGAGCCCCACAGGTTGTGCAGCTGTGCGTTCCACGCTTGTCCAATCGCCAGGCGGTCCTCGTCGAACAGCGGCTCGGAGTTCGTACTGACGCGGAGGGGGCTGATCGCCAGGTCGCCCGCCAATGTGGCGCGGGCGAGCTTGCCGATCACTGTCGCGTAACCGACCAAATGGCTGGGCCGGGCGGCTGCCACCGCCGCACGGACGTCCTCGAACGGATCGCCGGCTGGTATCACCAGCGTCGTCATCTGCGGCGCGGTCGGCACGTCGAACAATGGCGTGCTGGCGTGCGGGGGCCCGCCCGCTGCCAGAACGGCCAGCAGCGTCGGGGAATGCGATGCGGACCGGCGCTCCTGGGCCGCCTGCATCCGCCAGGCAAGGCAACTCACCGATGCGGCGAACTCCCAATCCCAAACGTAGACACCGCGCACACCGCTGGATCCGCCCGAACTGAAGATCTGCTGGCTGCCCGGCGTGTAACCAAACCACTGCTGCTCAGCAAGAATGTTCTCCGCATGGTCGCGGTCGAGGTCGCCGGTGGTGACGATATCGTCCCAATTCTCCTGGGCATCTTGCTTTGTCATCACCGGTAACCGCTCCAGGTCGGCGACCGAAGCCGTGGAAGTATCAAGACCATGCAGGCGCCGGGCATGAAACGGTGACCGCTCGCGTGCGTATCCGAGCAGGGCGCGCAACCGCCGCTCTTGATAGCTTTCGATCTGCCGGCGCGACCAGCTCAAACGTGCGATGTGATCTTCAAGGGACGCCGCGACGGTGTTCAGGTGTGCCGCGCGCAGCCGGGAGTAGGTCTGTCGGGGACCGTCGATGGACTCCGCCATTCGCCATCCTCCCTGCGACTTTTCTCAGGTGTCCATAGTGGCAGCTCCGCGTGCCGGCCGCGCCAGATCGTGAGCACGCCTGAGGAGCGGAACTCAGAAGGGATAGCCTGGTGGCCATTAATCTGAGTTCCAGAGAGGTGATGACATGCCCGCACCGCCAGCCGAGGTATTCGATCGCTTGCGCAATCTTGCCGCTATCGATGACCTCAGTGCTCGTCCGAGCCGGACGATAGACGAGGTATTCACCGGCAATCCGTTGACGACGATCCCGGTCGGCGTCGCGGCTGATGTCGAGGTGGCGTTCGCCAAAGCCCGGGCAGCACAGGTTGATTGGGCGAGCCGTCCGGTCAAAGAGCGGATCGAGGTCATCCGCGGCTATCGCGACCTGGTCATAAAGAACCGCGGCTTCCTGATGGATTTGCTACAGGCGGAGGCAGGAAAGGCCCGCTGGGCCGCCCAGGAAGAGGTCGTCGACCTGATCGCGAATGCGAACTACTACGCTCGCGTGTCCGAGGATCTGCTGAAGCCGCGCACTGTCCAGGCATTGCTGCCGGGGGTCGGCAAGACCACGGTCGGCTACCAGCCCAAAGGCGTGGTGGGTGTGATATCACCGTGGAACTACCCGATGACGCTTACGGCGTCGGACTCGGTACCCGCTTTGATTGCGGGCAACGCGGTGGTCGTCAAGCCTGACAGCCAGACCCCGTACTGCGCGCTCGCGTGCGCCGAACTCTTGTACGAGGCGGGCCTGCCGCGGCCGCTGTACGCGATTGTGCCGGGCCCGGGCTCGGTAGTCGGAACTGCGATCGCGGACAACTGCGACTACCTCATGTTCACCGGCTCGTCCGAAACGGGCAGCAAGCTCGCCGAGCACGCCGGCCGTCGACTCATCGGGTTCTCGGCCGAACTCGGCGGGAAGAACGCGATGATCGTCGCGCGCGGCGCCAATTTGGCAAAGGCCGCGAAAGCAGCCACCCGAGCCTGCTTTTCGAATGCCGGCCAGCTGTGCATCTCCATCGAGCGGATCTACGTCGAAAAGGACATCGCCGACGAGTTCACCCAGAAGTTCGGCGAGGAAGTGCGGAAGATGACGCTTGGCACCGCCTACGACTTCTCGGTCGGTATGGGCAGCCTGATCTCCGAAGGTCAGGTCAAGTCGGTGTCAAGTCACGTCGACGATGCGATGGCCAAGGGCGCCAAGGTGATTGCGGGCGGCAAGGCCCGCCCCGATATCGGGCCTCTGTTCTATGAGCCGACAGTGTTGACCGACGTCACACCCGAGATGGACTGCGCCGCAAAAGAGACATTCGGGCCGCTCGTCTCCATCTATCCGGTCTCTGACGTCGACGAGGCGGTCGAGAAAGCCAACGACACCGAGTACGGACTCAACGCCAGCGTGTGGGCGGGTTCGACCGCGGAGGGCGAGGAGATCGCCGCGCGTTTGCGATCGGGCACCGTGAACGTCGATGAAGGCTACGCGTTCGCCTGGGGTAGCCTCAGCGCCCCGATGGGTGGGATGGGAATATCTGGCGTCGGCCGTCGGCACGGTCCCGAGGGGCTGCTGAAATACACTGAGGAGCAGACGATCGCGACGGCTCGAGTCCTGAATCTCGATGCGCCGTTCGGTATGCCGGACGCGTTGTGGCAGAAGTCGCTCCTGCCGATCGTACGACTGGTGATGAAACTGCCCGGGCGGAACTGAGACGATCGCTATTTGGCGGCGGCTTTGAGGTCGGCGAGGAATCCGGCGAATCCCTTGGCGAGTTGGCGGTCGAGGAGGGGGCCGACGAACCGGCCGAGGGGGCCTCCCTTGGGGGCATACCGATATTCCACGGTGGTCGGGGTCACCTTGTCACCCGAAGTATCCAGGAGAAAGGTGATTTCGCCTCGGGATATGGGCACCACGGTGGCCTTGTTGATAGCAATCGTGAGCCGGCGGCCCTCCTCCCAGCCGGTGATGGTCTCATCGAGGGTTCCGGCTGGGGTCAGGTCGCAATGTCGACTTGCGCCGACCCCCGCCGTCTGCGTTCCGGTGGATCGTGAGGTCCGGACGCCGGTATTCCAGTCGGCGATATTCGGAAAGTCTGCCAACACCTTCCATACCTCGGAAGGTGTTGCGGCGATGTCACGTTCGATGACAACAGTTCGCTCTGTCATGGCTGGCCTTTCGGTGTCAGTCGGTGATCAATTGCGGTGCGGGCGTATTCGATTGCAGCGTCCTCGCCGAGGATTCGCTTTGCCCAATTGGCCTCCTGCAGGTAGGCGTGTAGTTCGAACACCACCTGCCCGGCGGGGGTCTGGTCGGAGATCTCGCCAAGGCGCTGTGCGAGACGGGTCTGTTCGAGTATCAACTCCAGGCCAGCGCGAGCGGCGTCTGCGAGAACATCCCGCAGCCGACCGGGCCGCGCACCGTATTCGACCGTTGTGGTGCCGAAGAAGCAGCCACCATCAAAGGGTGGGTCGGCCAGGTAGTCCAGCCACGCATCCAGAATGACCCGCAGGCGGGGCAGACCCGGCTCGGCGCCCCGGGCGCGATCGGCGATAGCGGCGTGAACGATCGCCCCGGCCTCGTCGATGGTCCGCAGCTGGAGTTGCTCTGCGGTAGGGAAGTGGTTGGCCACCGCCCCCTTGGAGACCCCGATATCGTCCGCGACCCTGCCGAAGCTGATCGCGTCGAGCCCGTCCGATGACGCGATGTGGGTAGCGCTGCGAAGGATTCGTCGCTTGGTGTCGTGTCCGTCTCGAGGCACCCGACGATGATAACATACGTCCGTGTTCTATAAAAAACACGAACCGTCTGTTTTTAAAATACGCGCGTTCTGAGCTCAGGTGCTGCCAGGAATTCTGGCACCGTCCGGTATCTGTTGCCGGGTCCGGTCCCGTACCGTACTGTCCTGAACAATGCAGCCCGCGCCAGTCGCGGGCCGCCGTTTTTTAAACCGCACTCGAAAGGCCCAGGGGTGAAGGGGATTTCGATAGGGAAGTTGGTAACCCGATGGTGGATGGTGCTGGTCACCGTGCTGGTTGTCGCGGCCGCAGGGTTCAGCGTCTATCGGCTGCACGGCATCTTCGGGTCCGATCCGAATGCATCCGCGGGCGGTGCCGTCATCGATGACATCGTCGCGTTCAACCCAAAGGAGGTCGTCCTCGAGGTGTTCGGCCCGCCCGGCACGGTGGCAACTGTCAACTACATGGACGTCAACGCCCAGCCGCAGTCGGTCGTCGGCACGACGCTGCCTTGGTCCCACACGATCACCACAACCGATCCGTCGGTCTTCGCCAATGTGAACGCCCAGGGTGACAGCAATTCCATCGGTTGCCGCATCGTTGTCGACGGTGTCGTCACCGATGAGCGGGTGTCCGACAACGTCAATGCGTTCACCTTCTGTCTCGACAAGTCCTCGTGAGCCGCAACCGCATAGGGCAGCGCACCCGGGTGGCGGGGATCGTTCGCCGACTTTCGGTGCTCATCATCCTGGTGTGGATCGGCCTGGCCGCGATGACCAATATCGGGGTACCGCAGCTGGAGGTGATCGGCAAGGAACAGAACGTCGCGCAGAGCCCAACCGACGCGCCGTCGATGAAGGCGATGAAACGGATCGGCGAAGTCTTCGAGGAATTCGATTCCGACAGCGGCGCGATGATCGTCCTGGAGGGGGACGAGCCCCTGGGCGACGAAGCGCACAGGTACTACGACACCCTCGTTCAGCGCCTGGTCGAGGACACCAAGCACGTCGAACACGTTCAGGACTTCTGGGGAGATCCGCTGACGGCAGCGGGCTCGCAGAGTTCCGACGGTAAGGCTGCCTACACCCAGATCTACCTGCGGGGAAACCAAGGGGAGGCGCTGTCGATCGAGTCGGTCGACGCGGTTCGCGAGATCGTGGCCGGATTGCCGCCGCCAGAGGGTGTCTCCACCTATGTAACCGGTGCGACGCCGCTGGTTGCCGACCAATTCGAGGTCGGCAGCGAGAGTACTGACCGGGTCACGGCGATCACCATGCTGGTCATCGCCGCGATGTTGTTCCTGATCTATCGCTCGGTTGGTACGACGATCCTGGTACTACTCACGGTGGTTGTGCAGCTGAGCGCGGCGCGGGGCATCGTCGCGGCGCTGGCGCACTTCGGGTTCATCGGGCTCTCGACGTACTCGACCAACCTGCTCACCCTGCTGGTCATCGCCGCCGGCACTGATTACGCGATCTTCTTTCTCGGCAGATACCACGAGGCTCGACAGTCCGGCCAGGATCGGGAGACTGCGTACTACACGATGTACTCGGGAACCGCGCACGTGGTGATGGGATCGGGCCTGACCATCGCCGGCGCCGTCTTCTGCTTGAGCTTCACCCGACTGCCCTACTTTCAGACTCTCGGGGTGCCGGCGGCACTGGGTGTATTGGTCGCATTGACCGCGGCAGTCACCCTGACGCCCGCCGTGATCACCGCCGGTAGTCACTTCGGCTTCCTCGAGCCCAAACGCCAACTGCGAAGTTTCCGATGGCGCCGGATCGGAACCGCCATCGTGCGCTGGCCCGGGCCGATTCTGGTCGCGACGGTCGTGGTCACCTCGCTCGGTCTGCTGGCGCTGCCCGGCTATAAGACAAGCTACGACGTGCGCCCTTATCTACCGGCAGATTCGCCGGCGAATATCGGCTACGCGGCGGCTGAACGCCACTTCTCTTCGGCGCTCCTCAGTCCCGAACTGCTGATGATCGAGTCCGATCGAGACATGCGCAACCCTGCCGACTTCATCATCCTGGAGAAGGTGGCCAAAAGCGTCCTGCATACTCCCGGGATCGCGAAGGTGCAGTCGATCACCCGTCCGTTGGGAACGCCGATCAAGCACAGCTCGATCCCGTTTCAGATCAGCGCCCAAAGCGCGGGCCAGATAATGAATCTGAATCACCAGAAAGACCGGACCGACGAACTGCTCACCCAGGCCGGCGAAATATCGAAGTCGATCGCCTTGCTGCAGCAGCAGTACGCGCTACAGGAACAGGCCGCCGCTGCTACCGACGAACAAGCAGCGGCGTTCCACGTGACGGTGGCAACTGTCGAAGATCTCCGGGACAAAATCGCAAACTTTGACGACTTTCTTCGGCCGCTGCGCAACTACTTTTACTGGGAGCCGCACTGTTTCAACATCCCGGTCTGCTGGGCTCTCAGGTCGATCTTCGACGCAATCGACGGAATCAACTCCCTGACCGAACAGTTCGGCGAGATCACCGCCAGCCTGGACAAATTGACCGAGCTGCAGCCAAAACTCCTGGCACTCATTCCTGACCAGATCGCCAGTCAAGAAGTCAACCGAGAGTTGGTGCTGTCGAACTACGCCACCCAATCCGGGATCCTGGCTCAGACCGAAGCTTTGACCGATAACGCCACCGCTCTGGGGCAGGCCTTCGACGACGCCAAGGACGACGGCTCCTTCTACCTCCCCCCTGAGGCATTCGATAATCCGGACTTCAAGCGCGGCCTGAAATTGTTCATGTCGCCGGATGGCCGGGCGGCGCGGATGATCGTCTCCCACGAGGGAGAACCTGCTACCCCTGAGGGGATCTCGCACATCGACGCGATCAGACAGGCCGCTACGCAGGCGCTGAAGGCCACCCCGCTGGCCGGCTCCGATGTCTACATCGCCGGAACAGCGGCAACCTTCAAGGATATTCAGGATGGCGCGCGCTACGACATGTTGATCGCCGCGATCGCCGCGTTGAGCCTGGTCCTGCTCATCATGATGTTCATCACGAGAAGCCTCGTTGCGGCTCTGGTGATCGTGGGCACGGTGGCAGTCTCCCTCGGGTCCGCATTCGGCTTGTCGGTCCTGGTGTGGCAGTACCTGTTCGGCATCCAGTTGTATTGGGTCATATTGCCGTTGGCCATCATCCTGCTGCTCGCAGTGGGATCCGACTACAACCTGCTGCTGGTGTCACGCTTCAAGGAGGAACTTAATGCGGGCCTCAAGACGGGCATCATTCGCGCGATGGGCAATACCGGTCGTGTGGTGACGTCCGCGGGCGTGGTGTTCGCCGTCACCATGGCGGCGTTCCTGCTCAGCGACCTGCGTGTGCTCGGCCAACTGGGGACCACAATCGCCATTGGTTTGCTGTTGGACACGCTGATCATTCGGGCCTTCATGACGCCGTCGATCGCTACCCTGCTGGGTCGCTGGTTCTGGTGGCCGCTGCGCGTGCGTCCGCGCCCGGCCAGCAGCATGCTGCGACCGTACGGGCCGCGTCCCCTGGTTCGCGCCTTACTTCAAAAGGAGTCGAAGGGCCATGGGTGAGGGCGCACACACACCATGCGGTCGCGGCGCCGCCAGTCCGTCCAACCCGTTGTCCGCGCGGGAGAGTGAACTCTTGGAGATCACCCTGAACCTGTTGCAGGAGCACGGCTATGACCGGCTCACTGTGGACGCGGTCGCCGCCGGCGCCAGGGCCAGCAAGGCCACCGTCTACCGGCGCTGGCCCTCCAAAGCCGAACTGGTCTTGGCCGCGTTCACCGAAGGAGTACGACAGGTTGTCGTCCCACCGGACACCGGATCGTTGCGGGAGGATCTGTTGGTCCTGGGGACGCTGGTTCGAGCGCAGGCCGAGTTGCACGCGAGTACGATCAGCGCAGTGCTTTCCGAGCTGCCACGCAACCCGGCCCTGAGCGAGGTTCTGCAGCGGGAGTTCATCGAGCAACGCCGGGAGGTCGTCAATCGCGTGTTCAACCAGGCCGTCGATCGCGGTGAAATCGACTCGGCCGCGATCAGCGATGACATCTGGGATGTGTTGCCCGGCTACCTCGTTTTCCGTTTCCTCATGCCGGGACGCCCACCTACCGACGATACGGTGCGGGAACTGGTTGACGACGTCATCATCCCCGGTTTGACCCGACCACTTGGTCCATCGTCACGCGGCAGGTCCCGCAGGAGTTCGATGCGGTAACGGACGATGCGGCAGATGATTTGTCCGCCGCCAGCGCTGGGCGAGGCCTGCGCTCGGTGTTCCAGCCGATCGTTTCCCTGCCCGACGAGCGCATCGTGGGATACGAAGCGCTCTCGCGCTGGCCCGGCATGAACGTCGGCACCCCGACCGCCGTTTTCGAACACGCGTCGCGGACCGGTACCGCAGACAGGCTCGACCAGCTGTGCATCGATTCGGCGATCGACACTGCCCTGCGGGGCTCCCTGGGACGCGAAGCGGTCCTGTGCATCAACTGCGAAGCATCGACCAGCTACCGCGGGCCCCCGGTCGGTGAGGTTCCCGATCGTCGTACCGAGGGGCTCCAGGTGGTGTTCGAGCTGACGGAGCGGGGCCTGCTGACGCATCCTCATGCGCTGCTGCGAAAAGTCGCCGCGCTGCGCAAACACGGTTTCCGGATCGCCCTCGATGATAGTGGCGCGCAACCGGATTCGCTGGCGCTTCTCTGCGTCGTCTGTCCCGAGGTGATCAAGCTCGACATGGAGCTGGTGCAAGCCCAGCCCCAGTACGGACAAGCCCGTACGTTGGCGGCCGTGCTGGCGTATCAAGAACGAACTAACGCCGTCATCATCGCCGAAGGCATAGAGAACGATGAGCATCTGGAGCAGGCCTTGGCGTTGGGCGCAACCCTGGGGCAGGGCTACAAATTCGGTCGCCCCGCAGCCTTGAACAGCGCGGTGAGTTCGGCCCGGTCGTCGCCACTGCTGAAGCAGGCAGCCCCTGTGGTAGCGGGCTCGCCATTCGACCTTGTTTCGGCCGAAATGCCCGTCCGCACCGCGCGAAAGGCGACGTTGATGGCGTTCTCGCGCCAGATCGAGAGCGAAGCGGGGTACGGAACGGAGACATCGATTGTGTTGACGGCACTTCAGCACGACAAGCACTTCACCGGCGCGACGCTGCCAACTATCAAGAGCTGGCCGACCGATGTCCACTCATCGCCGTCTTTGGCAAGAACCTGCCCAACGATTTGGGCCGCGGTGTCTGCGGCGTCGCTCTGGGCCCTGACGATCCCTTGTGTAGGGAATGGACGGTCATCGCGCTGGGTGCGAATACCGCTGCCGCGCTCATCGCGCGAGAGCAGGAGCCCCGTACGGTGATCGGGGCGGACTGCGATCGGCGATTCGACTTCGTGATGTCCTATGACCGGAGTCTGGTGACCGCTGCCGCGCGCAATCTCCTGGACCGAATACCGTAGCAACCCTCGGACTTCGCGTCTTCGGAGCGACGCGCGGCACCTTCCGGTCAGCGCGCGTTCCTTGAGGTAGAAACACGGGCGGGGGACGCCCGTCGACTCCCGGCGATGCGGTTAGCGGATCATGCAGGTATGACCAACGCAGCGGATGTGAAACTGTCGGTGGCGACTCCAGTGGTCACGATGACGGCAGGCGCCGGCCGTTGGGAACGGGACGGCTCGATCGAGGACCTCGCCCGAATTGCCGAGTCGGCCGATCGGTTGGGCTACCACCACCTCACCTGCAGCGAACACGTCGCGCTGCCAGTTGCCGAGGTAAAGCGCCGAGGCGCCCGATACTGGGATCCGCTGGCCACCTTCGGGTACCTCGCGGCGCGCACCCAGCGGATCCGCTTCGCGACCAACGTGCTGGTGCTCGCGTACCACCATCCGCTCGAGATCGCCAAGCGGTACGGCACATTGGACAAGGTCAGCGGCGGACGGGTGATCCTCGGTGTCGGCGTCGGGACACTCAGGGAGGAGTTCGATCTCATCGGGGCGCCGTTCGACGACCGCGGCCCGCGGGCAGAGGATGCGTTGAAGGCGTTGCGGGCCGCACTGTCGAAATCGGAGCCCGAGTATCACGGCGCGCTGTATTCGTTCGGGGGGTTCGTCGTTGACCCGTGCGCAGTACAGGAGCGGGTACCGATCTGGGTCGGTGGTCGCACCCTTCGCTCCTTGCGGCGCGCGGCCGCCTTCGGCGACGGCTGGTGCCCGTTCAACGTGGCACCGGCGCAGGCCCAGGAGTGGCTGCAACGAGTGGATCTGCCAAAGGGTTTCGAAGTCGTCTTGCCCCCAGCTCGAAGACTCGACCCGATCAACGAGCCTGGCCGGACTCAAGACTCCATCCACCAGACCGCCGACCTCGGTGCCACGATCGTCTCGAGCTCCTTCGCCCACTCCTCTGTCGAGGAGTATCTCGACAACCTGCAGGCACTCGCCGAACTGCACCCCGCAATGGGCGAACAGTGAGCTAACGCCGTTCCCGGCATGGGCGCCGATCGATTCGCGGCTTCGGCTACCGACTGTGGACAGGCTCGGCGGCCCTGCGCACGGCGGCCCTGCGCACGGCGGCCATCTGCACGGTGGCCATGTGGTAATCACACGTAGTGCTGTTGATTACCGGACCAACGGGAAACGTGGGTGATGAACTGGTCGACCTCCTGAGTCGCGAGTCGGCCGGGCTGCAGTGGCGGATCGCCAGCCGCAACCCCGACACGTTGAGGGCCCGCAGGCCCGGCGTGGCGGCCGAAGTGGTTCGGTTGGACTTCTTTGATCGATCGACCTGGGGTGCCGCCTTGGACGGAGCGCAGGCGCTGTTTCTGTTGTTTCCGTTACCCGGGAACCGGGCGGCAAGAGAGGCGATCGTTCCGTTTGTGCAGCGGGCTCAGGAAGCGGGATGCCGCCACGTTGTGTATGTGTCGGTGTTCGGGGCCGACCGGGTCCGGTTCATCCCGCACTACACGGTCGAGGCCGCGCTGCGGGACAGCGCGATGACCTGGACGGCGCTGCGGTGCAGTTTCTTCATGCAGAACCTGCACCGGCATATCTCGACGCACGGCGAGGACATCGCCGAGCGTGGGGAATTGTTCATTCCGGCGGGCCGCGGCCGTACGACCTTCCTGGACGCGCGGGACGCCGCGGCGGTGGCGGCGCTGGCGCTGCTGCATCCCGAGGAGCATCGCAACGTCGTGCATCACCTGACCGGCCCGGCCGCGCTCAGCATGACCGAGGTGGCCGCAGCGTTGACCGCCGAGCTGGGCTACCCGGTGACCTACACGAGCCCCGGCCTCATCCGGTTCGCCCGCAGGCTGCGACAGCGCGGCGTCGGTTGGGACAGCATCGGATTCATGTCCGCGGTCTACACGTTAACCCGGCTCGGACAGAACCAGCCGATCACCGATGAGCTGCAGCGCCTCCTGCATCGGCCGCCGCGGACGTTGGCAGAGTTCCTCCATGACAGCGCGTGGCGCTGGCGTGACCGGGCCTGGACCTAACGGCATGCCGGATCATGGGGGGTCATTCGGGCGCTTTCCAGCAGCGGGCGGATCTCGTTCGGTATGGGCACGGGTCGGCGTCGGTTGCGGTCGACGTATACGTGCACCCAATGCCCGACCGCGGCGACCGGCTGATCAGCGGCATCACCGGCGTTGTGGGTTGTCTGGAACACCCCGAGCCGGTACGTGACGCTGGTACGTCCCAGGCGTTCGACGGCCAACCCCACCGCCAGCGGATCGGGGAAGGTCAGCTCGGAGAAGTACCGGCAGCCCGACTCCGCCACCACCGCGAGCCACGCCGCAGTCAGCGGGTCGGTGCCCGTGGTGGTGTTGATCCACGCGTTGATCGCCGTGTCGAACAGCGCGTAATACACCGCGTTGTTGAGGTGGCCGAACATATCGTTGTCGGTCCACCGAGTCAGTACCGGCCAGTGCACCGGAAAGTCACCGCTGCGCGGCGGGCGCTCCGCACTCGTCATGGCCGTATTGTGGCAGTCGGGACCGAGGCAGTCGGACGGAAGTACATCTCCTGCCGCACGGTGCACACCAAACCGCCGTCTCGGTTGAACATCGTCCCGGTTGCCAGCGCGAGCGAGCCGGCACTGCTTGGTGAAGACTGCTCGTAGAGAAGCCAATCCGGCAGTACTGCCGGTGCGTGAAACCACACCGAGTGGTCGCGCTGGGCCGATCCGCGGGCGCTTCCGCGAGCGGCGTAGACCGGCTCGGTCAGGGTCACCGCAGACAAATAGGCCACCAGCGTCGCCGTTAATGCCGGGTCGCCGGGAACGTCACCATCGGGTCTCCACCAGATCCGCGACTGCGCGGGCGGTGACTGCTCAGCATCGACGATCCGTCGCTCGAACCAGCGCAGGCTCGCCCAATGCTCCTCGGCAGCCTCCCCGGACTCCGCGAAATGAGATGGAACCCAGGGCAATGACTCCGGTGGAGGCACTTCGGGGAACGGTGGTTGGTACCCGACCTGAGCGGGTCCGGCGTCGGCGATCTTGAACGAAGACATTGCCTCGAGCAATAGTTGGCCGTTCTGGCGGGCACTGACCCGGCGCGCCGAGAACGCCCGGCCCTCTTGGAGTTCGGTCACCTCGAACTCGACCGGCAGGCGGGAATCGCCGGGCTTGAGGAAATACGTGTGAGCGCTGTGCGGTGCGCGGTCCGGTGTTGTCTGGCCGGCCGCCAGCAAGGCCTGAGCGGAGATGTGACCGCCCAGGATGTGGTTGGCCGGCGCAGGGAGTTGTTGGCCGACGAACACCGTCGGGGCTACCCGTTGGAGCTGCAGGGTGGCGAGCACGTCGCCGAGCGAGGATGACATTGGCAGGTATCTTGCCCGACGGCAGCGCTTCCCACTCGGCGCGCTGGCTGAGTCCATTCGGCTGTGCGGAGTCGGGACCGGTTGTGCGCACCATCGGTGAAACCAGCTGTCCAAACGCCAAAGGGTGGGCATTCCCTCGCCGTGGCGCTGCTAAACGGACCGCCGTAGCAGAATGATCCCGCAGAACTCCAGGCACCACTCCCGCACAGACAGGTAAACCGCTTGCGAAAGCCAGGTACAGCGGCGGTCAGCTCTCGCGGCGTGCTGGCTGCAACCGTGACTCCGCTGGCCTCCATCCTGGGGTCGGGGCTGCTGATCGTCGTCCCGGTGCTGGAGCGGACTCTCGGTGCGCTGGCAGTGTTGGGAGCCATCGCCGTGTCCGCCGTGGCCTGGTCGGTCGGCACCGCGGTCCGGCATGGCGTCCGGGTGGTGGAGCCGCTCGAAGACGCCGGCGAACTGGACCCCGTCACAGCCCGTCTCGGGTGGCTCGCCGACGGGGTCATCGCTGTCGCCTACGTGATCTCGGTGGCGCTGTACCTGCGCATCATGGCTGTGTATCTCGTCAGCTACCTGTTGGGCGGTGGTTCGGTGGTCGTCGAACGAGTCGTAGCGTGCGGGGCGGTGGTCTTGATCGTGGCCATCGGGATTGTGCGGGGATTCTCCGGGCTCGACAAGCTCGATCGGGTCACCCTCGTGGCCGTACTCGGCTTGACCACGGTACTGGGCGCGACGCTGTTCCTGCATAACAGACACGTACTGCTCGGGGATGCCGAGTTGACTCTCCCGCCGATTCCCGACCAGGGCATCGTGGCGACGTTGCTGGTGCTCGGGGGAATCGTCATCACCGTGCAGGGTTTTGAAACCGTGCGCTACCTCGCCGACGAGTACAACGCCGAAACTCGGGTCTGGGCCTCGCGGTTGGCGCAGGGCATCGCCGCGTCGATCTACGTGGGCTTCGTTTCGGTGGCGACACCCGTGATGGGTTTGGGCACTGATGCCGGCGCCGACGAAACCCTGCTGGACATCACGGCTCGCGTCGCCCCGTTCCTCGCGTTTCCGCTCGTCGCATCTGCGGTCCTGAGCCAGTTCAGCGCCGCCGTCGCCGACACCGCCGCAGCCGACGGGGACCTGCGTCGACTGTCCCCTTGGATGCGTGGCCCCAGGCCGTTCCTCGTCGGTGGGTTCGCCGCGATCGCGCTGGCCGCGACCGTGGACACCTACCTCATCGTGGCTCTCGCGTCGCGCGCCTTCGCCGCCTACTACGCGATCCAAGCGGTCGTTGCGCTGCGTACCACCGAATCGCTGCCGAAGAAGATCGGTTTCGGCGTGCTTGCCGCGCTCATGTGTTCAATCATGTTGTTCGCGCAGCCGGTCGACTGAAGGCGGGCGCCGGTAGATGCGGCAGCGGGACCGCTCTGAAACACTTCCCTACGTGATCGGAACCCGTGCGATCGGAACCTGTTTGAATGAGCCGAAATGAACGTCGCCGAAGAACCGGGCGGTGACCAGGAAGTCAACGCCGGTAAGAATAACGCCGGTGTGAATTACGAAGCATCCGTCTTCGTCGTGTTGATGGCCAGTTCGGGAGTAGTGGCCTGGCAGTTGGGGTTCGAACAAGGCGCGTTCGGGATGATCGACTACCGGTGGTTTTGGCTGGTGTGGGTGCTCAGCGTCGTTGCGCTCGCGTCTTCTTTGATGTTCCGTGGCTCGGCTTTTGACGTCGCCAGGCCATGGCAGTTGGTCCTGTTGGTCCCCACCATCGGTCTGATCGCCAACTATTTCCTGCCCGTCGACGGTGCGATTTCGTTCGGCCTCGACATCGCCTCCGCAGCAACGCTTCCGCTGACGCTATACATCATGGCTCGGTTACTAGGGCGAAAGTTCTTCACGTTGAGTTGGCGGACGCAGGTCGGCGGTTCACTCTTGGTGGCGGGAGTCTTCGTGACGGGCTTGCTCGTAGGAGATTCCCACCCGCGCTACCTCAAGTGCTACGACTTCGTCCATGCGGGCGACTACGTTCCGCCGAATTGTGTCTCCTGACGGCTACACCCCTGCGAGCGCTACCCCTGCGAGCGCTGCTCCGGTCTGCCTCTTCGTTGAATACGTCGACGGCGAGAATGGAACCGAAGTGAAAGTCGCCTCATAGGCTGCGGAGACAGGTTAGGTTGAGAACCTGAATCGGTCTTGCCTGGAGATCCGTGGGTAGGCGTCACAGGTGGGCTGAAACGCGACAGTGAGGCATCAGTAATTTCATGAGCTTGGTCGAATTCGTCCAAGACCGCTGGACGGTCTTGTCGTTCCTGGCCTACCAGCATATGAGCCTCGTCGTTCAGACTCTGGCCATCGCCACGGTGATCGCGGTCATCATCGGTGTGCTCATCTACCGCTCTCCCTGGGGCGTGGCCGCGGGCAATACCGTGACCGCCGTCGCTCTGACGATCCCATCGTATGCCCTGATGGGTGTGCTTGTCGGCGTCGTCGGCCTGGGCGTGCTGCCGTCGGTGATCATGCTGTCGTTCTTCGGGGTGTTCCCGATTCTGCGCAACGTCGTCGTCGGGCTCTCCGGTGTGGACCAGACGCTGGTGGAGTCGGCGCGCGGGATGGGGATGAGCAGGCTGAGCACCCTGCTGCGGCTGGAGTTGCCGCTGGCTTGGCCGGTGATCATGACCGGCGTGCGGGTGTCCGCCCAGATGCTCATGGGCATCGCGGCGATCGCGGCGTTCGCACTCGGGCCGGGGCTCGGCGGTTACATTTTCTCCGGAATCTCCAGGATGGGTGGCGCCAACGCGACCAACTCCATCGTGGCGGCCACCGTCGGCATCCTCATCTTGGCCGTCATCCTCGACACCGTGCTCAACATCCTCACCCGACTCACCACTGCAAGGGGAATCCGTGTCTGACCTGGCGACATCCGATCGGGTCGAGCGTGACGAGTCGGCGCCGGCCGGCGCCGCTCGCATTTTGCTCGATGGTGTGACCAAGCGCTACGGCGATACCTCGAGCCCCGCGGTGGACAACGTCACCATCGAGATCCCGGCCGGGGAGATCGTGATGTTCGTCGGTCCTTCCGGCTGTGGCAAGACCACGACCATGAAGATGATCAACCGCCTGATCGAGCCGACGAGCGGTCGCATTCTGATCGGCGACGACGACGTGACTCAGCGGAACCCCGACGAACTGCGTCGCCACATCGGCTATGTCATCCAGGGAGCCGGGCTCTTTCCGCACTTCACCGTGGGGGACAACATCGCGATCGTTCCCCGCCTGCTCAAATGGGACAAGAAGCGCATCGCCGACCGGGTCGACGAGTTGCTCGATCTGGTCAGCCTCGATCCCGCGCAATACCGGGACCGCTATCCCCGTGAGCTGTCGGGCGGGCAGCAGCAGCGGGTGGGCGTGGCTCGGGCGCTGGCTGCTGACCCTCCGGTGCTGTTGATGGACGAGCCTTTTGGCGCTGTGGACCCGATCACCCGGCAACGACTGCAGGACGAACTTCTGCGGCTGCAGGACGAACTTCGCAAGACCATCGTCTTCGTCACCCACGACTTCGACGAGGCGGTCAAGCTGGGTAACCGAATCGCGATCCTGCAGGCCGGCTCCAAGATCGTCCAATACGACACCCCGGAAGCAATCCTCACCAATCCTGCCAACGACTTCGTCCGCGATTTCGTGGGCGCCGGGGCGGCCCTCAAACAGTTGACCCTCAGCCGGATCCGCGATGTCGAACTGCACGAGGCGGCCGTGGCTCATATTGGTGACGATCCGGCCGCAGCGGCGCGCTCCGCACGAGCTATCGACCGAGAGCACGTGGTCGTGTTGGATGCCCAGGAGCGTCCCCAAAGATGGGTGTCGCTGGACGAGCTTGCCAATTCCCGATCGCTGACGAAGGTGTCGCGTGATGAGGACCTCGCGTGTGTCAATCTCGCTTCGACGCTCAACGATGCGCTCGACGAGATGTTGACGTCATCGCACGGCGTCGTGGTGGTCACCGGTCGGCGCAACGCCTACCAGGGCGTGATCCGGGTGGAGACCATCATGGATGCGATCTCCGGCGGGCGTGATGCCGTGCGTGCGGGGGAGCCGACCCGGTGACCGCAGCGGTGACGGACCGCGACGGCGCTGACCGCGGCGGCGCCGACCTCGACGGCGCTGACCTCGACCGCGCCTCGGCCGACGGCGGAGCCCGACGGCTCGGCCTCGGCCGCTGGATCCTGCAGCCGCTGGCGTGCGTTGTGGCGGTGGCCGGTTGCCTCATCTACGTTCAGCTCGCCGACGTGTCCGCATCAGAACAGCGGTCGCTGGGGGTGCCGAACCTGTTGACGCTGCTGCAGGAGCACCTGACTGTCAGCCTGGCGGCCACTGTGCTGACGTGTGTGATCGCGATACCGCTGGGGATAGCCTTGACCCGCGGTGGCATGCGGCGTTATTCCAAGCCGATCATCACCGTCGCCGGCTTCGGACAGGCCGCGCCGGCGATCGGCCTGATCGCACTCGGCGCGGTGATCTTCGGCATCGGTCCGCTGGGCGCGGTCGTCGCCCTCGTCGTTTACGGCGCCCTCCCGATTGTGGCCAACACCGTCACCGGTCTTGATGGTGTTGATCCCCGGCTGGTGGAGGCCGGCCGCGGAATGGGAATGTCGAGCACGGCGACGCTGCTGCGAGTGGAACTGCCGTTGTCGATGCCGGTGATAATCGCCGGGGTCCGCACTGCGCTGGTGCTGATCGTCGGCACCGCCGCGCTGGCGTCGTTCACCGGATCCGGCGGATTGGGTCAACTGATCACCACCGGCATCAAGCTGCAACAGACCGTCACACTGATCGTCGGCGCCGTTCTTGTTGCCGCGCTTGCGCTTTTCATCGACTGGCTGGCTCGCGTCGTCGAAATGCTCGCCGCGCCGAAAGGACTGTGATCAGTATGCAGACCTCCGTCGCGCGATGGCCCCGCCGTCGGCACCGGCGTGGCCTGAGGATGCTCATCGGGAGCGTCGCCGCGGCTATGGCGCTGGTCGGCTGTGGGCTGGAGTCCGCGAGCGGGACGGTGCTCCAGGCGGAGCCGGGGTCGATCCAGCACTATGACTCACTCGACGGCGTCAAAATCACAGTAGCGGCAAAGGATTTCACCGAGCAGTTGATCCTCGGCAATATGCTTTCGATCATCCTCAACGCGGCCGGCGCGGATGTCACCAACATGACCAACACCCCGGGCAGCTTCGGCGTCCGACAAGCCCTGATCAGTGGCGACGCCGACGTGGCGCCGGAGTACACCGGCACCGGGTGGATCAACTACCTCGGTCACGAAGACCCCATCAAGGGCTCGGAAGCGCAGTGGCGCGCGGTCAATGAGGAGGACCGGGCCAACGGGCTGACCTGGCTTCCACCCGCGCCGATGAACAACACCTACGCATTCGCAATTCGGGAGTCAGCCGCTGAGCGACTTGGGGTCACCAAGCTTTCAGATCTCGCCAAGCTACCCCGGTCGGAGCTGACCTTCTGTGTGGAGAGCGAGTTCGCCAGCCGCAACGATGGATTCGTGCCGATGCTGCAGACCTACGGTCTGTCCAAAGCCGACCTGGGTGATGTGATAACGCTGGACACCGGTGTCATCTATACGGCAACTGCTCAGGGCGAATGCAACTTTGGTGAGGTGTTCACCACCGACGGTCGAATTCCGGCGTTGGACCTGCGGGTGCTCGAAGACGACAAACAGTTCTTCCCGCTCTACAACCTCACCGAAGTGGTCAATTCCGACCTGCTTGCCAAGCACCCGGAACTGGCAGAGATCTTCGGGCAGCTGAACCCGAAACTCACCAACGAGGTGATGCTGGCCCTCAACGCCAGGGTCGACAACGACGGCGAAGATCCCGCGCTGGTAGCGCGGTCCTGGCTGGTCAAAGAGGGATTGCTGTCCTAGGGTGACCTACGCCGCACCGATGATCCACTGCCTGGCCTGCTCCATCTGATCCGCGTGGAACGCGCGAATCTCCGCAGTGATGAAATGAGACGCCAGGTGCTCGGCGAAATCGCCGAGGTGCGAGTCGGTGACGACGGCAACCTTCTTGACATGCTTTTGGTGATCGCGCACAAATCGTATGTGAGTCACCAGGGCCCCGAAACTGTCCCAGCCGGGAAAGTGGGGCGCGTCGATGATGAGGCCGGCGAGATCGCCGCCGGCTTCGATTTGGGGGTCAACGACTTTGGCCAGTTCGGCAAAGTCGTTCTTGTCCAGCGATGACTGCGGCCTCACCCTCAGGACCGAGTGGGTGGTGTCCAGTTCGTAATCGATCATCTCTGCTCCTCGCTCGTGGACGTCTGTTCAATCGTCGGGGTTGCGTGAGCCGGACAGCAGCAGGACAAAGACACCGTACTGAGGGCCTTTGGTCAGTTCTCGCCGGCAGGCACGGTGCTGCGGCCGCTCTGCTCCCCCGTCCGGTCGAGGACACGGTAGGCCAGAAGTTTCACCCGGTCGGTGACCAGTGCCCATACCAGGGCGTACCCCCAGACGAATATGGCCCAACCCCAGCCCAGGGGGGTCATGAACAGTCCGTAGACGGCGATGACAGTGGCGATGCACTGGGTTCCCAGCACGGCGATCCATAGGATGGGGGCCGGCCGGATCGACCAGAACGGGCCTCGGGTGCGGGTCAGGAAAATCGTCAAGTGCCCGGCCACCGACAACATGAGGTACATCATCGTCTGCAGCTGCGGACGGTCCAGTTCGAAGACCCGATCGCCCAGAAAGAACAGCCCGAAGGCGGCGACCGGCCCGACCACACCCAGGACGGTGGCGATCCCGAGCACGGTCCGCATGTCCCAGACTTCGGGCCGGTTCCGGTAGCGGACACGGTCGTAGGCGATGGACAGGATCGCACCGTCGTTGAGCAGCGCGAGAATCACGATCATGACCGCGGTCAGGGGATAAAAGTTGAACACGAGGATGGTCAGCGTGATGAACAGCAGCACGCGCAGCGTTTCGGCGATGCGGTAGATCGCATAGCTGTTCATTCGCTGGAAGATCCGCCGGCTTTCGCGGATCGCGTCGATGATCACCGACAGACCGGGGGTCAGTAGCACGATGTCGGCGGCGGCCCGGGCAGCATCGTTTGCGCCGGACACCGCGATACCGCAGTCGGCTTGCTTCAACGCGGGCGCGTCGTTGACACCGTCGCCGGTCATCCCGACGATATGGCCTCGATGCTGCAGGAGATCCACGATGTGGAACTTGTGTTCGGGGAACACCTGCGCGAAACCGGCTGCGCTCTCGACTAATTCGATCAGCCTGACCGACTCGTCTCCCTGCGCGTCACCCAATTCTTTCGCGCCGCGGATGTCGCCGGCGAGCCCGACCTTTGTGGCGGTCTCCTTGGCGATCGCCAACGCGTCGCCGGTGACCATCTTGATACCCACGCCCATCTGGCGGGCCGCGGCGATGGTGGACGCGGCGTCGGGGCGGGGCGGGTCGAACAGGGGGAGCACTCCCAGGAAGCGCCACGGACCGTCGGCCTCGGCGCGCGCCACGCCCAGTGATCGGAAGCCGCGGGCGGCGAATGCGTCGACTGCGCGGGTGATCTCGGCGGCGACGTGGGTATCGGGGCACATCGCCAGGATCACCTGTGGCGCGCCCTTGCTGACCCGGAACCTTGCCCCCTCGGCGGCCTCGACCGCGGCTTCGGTGCGCTTGTGGACCGGATCGAAGGGTTGGAAGTGGGTGACCCGGTAGGCAGCCAGCGCGGTGTCGTCGGGCAGTGCGTCGAGGATTGCCAGGTCGATCGGGTCGTTGTTGTCGGCCCGGGAGGCCAACGCGGCGTTGAGAATCACCTCGCCGGCAGCGACACCGCCGACGCTGAATGGTTCGCCAAGGCTAAGCGCGTTCTGGGTCAGGGTGCCGGTCTTGTCGGCGCACAGCACATCAACACCGGCAAGCTCCTCGATGGCGACAAGTCTGCTGACCACCGCTTGCTTCTTGGCGAGCAGTCGCGACCCGACCGCCATCGTCACCGATAGCACCGTCGGCATCGCCACTGGGATGGCCGCGACGGTCAGGACCAGCGCGAATTGCAGCGTGGTGAGAACCGCGTTCCCGCGCATCAGGGATGCGGCCACGATCACTGCGACCAGCACTACCGCAAGAAGAATGAGGTAGTTGCCGATCTTCAGGACCGCACGCTGGAAGTGGCTGACAGTGTGGGCATCTTGAACAAGTTCGGCGGTCTGCCCGAAGTAGGTGCCCGCGCCCGTGGCGTAGACCAGCGCGCCGATCTCCCCGCGGCGGATGATGGATCCGGAGAACACCGCCTCCCCGTGGCTGACGCTTACCGGGAGGGACTCGCCCGTCAGCGCAGACTGATCCACCTCTATCGGGTCACCGGCGAGCAGTCGGGCGTCGGCGGGCACGATGTCGCCCAGGCGCAGTCGAATTACATCGCCAGGAACCAGATCCCGAGCCGGGAGCGTGAGCCAACGGCGGTCGCGTTGGACCCGTGCGTCGATCGCGAGTTTGGCTTTCAGCGCATCGATGGCATTGCCCGCCTGATACTCCTCCCAGGAGCCAACCACCGCGTTGGCGATCAGCAGCACCAGGATGATGAAGAAGTCGGGCCAGTGGCCGACCACCGCTGACAGGATGACAGCGACCTCGATCATCCAGGGGATGGGACCCCAGAAGTAGGAGAGGAACTTCAGCAGCGGGTTGGTCTTGTGATCGGCGATCTCATTGGGACCGTAGTGGGCCAACCGGGCACTCGCCTCGACCTGGCTCAAGCCGTCCGCTGAGCTGTTGAGCATCTTCTCAACCTCGGCGAGGGGAAGTGTCTTCAAACTCTCGCGGCCTTCGGATGTCGGCACAGTCGATAGTGTCCTTGGCTCGATGGTCATGTCGGATAAGGACTCTGGTGGTCCTCGCCGTGCGGGGCGGAGCTTCGCACAAGCGCACGAAGCGTTCGCCTGCAGCTTTGGTGACAGGCGGCGATCGCAGCACTGACGCTAGGACCCTCCCGGTTTGGGAGACAGGGCCATTGGTAACCAATCGGCGCGGCCGTGATGCTCGTGGGCCTCGCGGAACCTCAGGCTTGAGGGTAGGGCGCCCAACGCTTGTCGAAGCCGGCCCTGCGCGCTGCCAGCTGCGCCGCGCGCTCCTCGGGGGTCACAAAAACCGTGCCCGCCGGCAGGTGGTCCTCGAGATCCTCAAGCTTGGCCACGACCGATTGGACTCCCGGCTCGGCCATCGAATTGGGGTCGAGGTTCTGGAAGCGCATCGAGATGATTCCCTGGTTCAAACCGCCAGTGGAAATCCAGTTGGCAACGGAGGGATCAGCTATCGAGACCACCATGGTGTACGTACCATCCAAGTTGGCGACGGCCTGGTCGTTGTTCAGGCTCGTCTGCTCGTTCCAGTAGTCATCGGTGATGGTCCAGTCGTTGTAGACCGGAACGGTGAAAAATCCGGAGTTGCCCGGGTCGATTGTCAGCACCAGCGCCTCGTCGTCGGCGAGTTGGAAGTAGCCGTTGCTTTGCAGCTGGTTGGCCAGGAACTCGGCGTTGCTCGCCGGCTGTGTCATCACATTTGGCGGACGAAGCTCACCGGTGTCGGAGTCGGTGGTCGCGAGCGCCATGTACTTGGCTTGTTCGCTGGCTCCTCGGACAAGCATGATCGTGGCGGCCAGCGGACCGGTCACAAATGGTGTCTCGGCGATGCCCAGCGGGGGGATGAGTGAGACCAGCGACGTCAAGAACGGGCTGTCGTTGACCAGCGCGCCGAGGAACACGAACCCGCCCAGTTGGGCGAACAGACTGTTGGGTGGCCCCTCGACCCGGTGTACGGCGAGCTCCATCGGCTCCTCGATATCCCAGTCGCCCAACGTGTTTCGGGCCGCGATCAGGGTGGAGCT